>Ga0265298_10001007_pt1 | contig 41827 bp, 35 predicted proteins | sample AusTroGonzalo_MG_3_FD_193486 | JGI IMG/M metagenome (GOLD analysis project Ga0265298, IMG submission 193486) | Bovine rumen microbial communities from tropical cattle in Woodstock, Queensland, Australia - Gonzalo_01 | ecosystem: Host-associated > Mammals > Digestive system > Stomach > Rumen ... | reverse complement strand
ATACTGTTATTTGATACTAAGTCATGTCGTTAAATTAGTTCATTCAAACCGGTTGTTTCACTTCAAGTACAAAAATAAAAAGAGCACCGTAATACCCATATTGGAATCACGGTGCAAATCTAAAAGTTGTTGAACGCAGCGCCGTTCTTAACGGGATCTTCCAGGGGTCTCCGCTTAACGCCACTTCACTGACGCTCCCCAAAACTGATAGTTCTGCTACTGCAAATAGCAGGCTTCAGATACAGATACCCCTAAAAAGTTCTGTGCACAGAGGAAACTTTTCAAAGGTAGGCAGAGGAATTATTACAATGCGCCGTATTTCTTGCCGTAGTCAAGCTGCTGTTTCAGGTAATCGTCGTTATAGATCACCTTGTAGTCAACAATTTTGCCGTCCTTCTCAACCGGAACAATATCGGGGTTGATGAATCCGCCGTAAGGCTTCAGGTTCAGGGCCTCGTAACGCTGCTTGACCTCCTTATGCAGGGTGGGGTCAATGTTGACGGCGTAGGTCTCAATCAGATATTTGCCGGCCTCATAATCACCCTCGGACTTGATGCGCTGGATCTCGGCCAGCAGTTGGGCAAAGAGGTCACGCAGTTTCTCATAATCATTGACTACAAAGTAGGTCTTGCCGTCGCGTACCTTCTTCTCTATCACATTGTCCTTGGCACCCTTCTCATAGCACCACTCGGCAATGAGCTTGCGGTTCTGCATGTGGGCCTCGGTGTTGGGACGTCCCAGCTCCACGCGGGTGAACTGTACCATCAGACCGTTGCGGATGTAGTTGGCGTACTCGGCCTTGTAGGCATCCTTGTTTGGCATGATACCCAGCTCTACCATCTTGGGATCGGCAGTAAAGTAGAGGCCGAAGAGGTCGGCGCGGGCCTCCTCCAGAGCCGATGCATACTCACCCATAGCAGTGGTTGATACACCGGGCAGCAGCTGGCCGCTTCCGTGCCCCAGGCACTCATGCAGGTCGGTATGTATCTCATCGGCCCATGAGCCCCACTCGCGGTAGAATGCCTTCTCGGCCTCATCCCATGCAAACTCATCCAGAGTGCTGGTGGGTGATTCCTGTGCTGCGTAGTCATATGCATGTGTGATGTTGGCAATGGTCACGCTCTTGCTGCCGTACATCTTGCGTATCCAGTCAGCGTTGGGCAGGTTGATGCCTATAGGTGTTGAGGGATATGAGTCACCGGCCAGGCAGACGGCGTTGATAACCTTGGCCGATATGCCCTTGCACTCCTTTTTCTTGAAGCGCGGGTCAACCGGTGAATTGTCTTCAAACCACTGTGCGTTGGCACTCAGTATCACTGAACGCTCCGATGCCTTGTGGTCCTTGATGTTTACGTAACCTTCCCATGCACCCTTGCGGCCCAGGGGATCATTGTAATCCTCAATGAATCCGTTGATGAAATCAACTGTTCCTATGGTATCCTTAACCCATTCGATGTTGAACTCATCCCATATCTTCAGGTCACCGGTCTCGTAGTATTTGACCAGCAGTCCCAGGGCACGTTTCTGGATATCATTCTCGGCGCAGGCTGCTGCAAGCTTGAGTTCCTCACAGATCTTCTTGATGGCGGGCCCGTACATACCGTCAATCTTCCAGGGAATCTCCACGATATTGCCGTTGGCATCCTTTGCAACCTTGGTGTTGAGACCGTATGCAATGGGAGTCTCATCGGTCTTATCCTCTATTGATTCATAGTAAGCCTCAACTTCGGCGCGGGTCACACCCTCATAGAAGTTACCTGCTGAAAGAACTACTATATCACCGTCGGTTGATGTTGAGCGGCGCTGCTGCAGGGTATTGGGGTTATAGATTACATCCAGCAGTTCTGCGCACTTGGCACCTTCGCCGACAGCCTCCATGAGAGACTTGAAATATGCCTGTGAGCACTCCGGGAAGAACTTGTCCTCTGCATAGTGGTGATGAATGCCATTGGCAAAGAACAGACGCTTGGCATATACAACGAACTGCTCGAATTCCTTGCTGTTGCGGTCACCCTTGTAGTTTTCAAGTATGTTCTCAACCACGTGACGTATTGGAAGGTTGTACTTGCAGTTCTGGTCCCAATGGATATCACGGCCCCACTTGGCGGCTTCAGCCAGATGGTAAGCATACTCTTTCTGCTTCAGGGTAAGCTCATCCCAGCCGGGAATCTGGTAACGCATTACCTTAAGGTCGGCAAACTCATCAAGCAGATACTTGAAATCACTCTTTTTCTGTCCGCAGCCGGCTGTAATGGCCAGCACTCCAGTCATCATCATAACTTTAAAGATTGTTTTCATCATTTATTGTTTTTGTTTGTTCAGTCCTTTTCATCGTTTTTTTCACCCCGGACAATATGACACCGCCCAGTATCATGGCCGATCCTATGCCCGATGCCAGGGTCATCCTCTCATTAAGGATGATGACCGCGCTAATGAGCGTGAATACGGGGTTCAAATATACATAATTTGTAGCTGTTACATTGCCGATTGCCAGCATAACCCTGTTCCAGACCACGAAACATACCAGTGATGCTATGATTGAAAGGAACAGCAGGTTGCCCCATACCTGCACGTGCTCAAAATGAACCGTCATGAGGTTGGAGTTATCAGACAGCAGCAATACAGGCACTATTGTAAGCAGTCCGTAGAAGAATACCTTGCGGGTGGCAAACAGAGTGCCGTAACGGTCGGTCATCTGCCCCATGAACTGGCTGTAGAACGCCCAGCAGAGTGCGGCCATGAAAGCCAGTATATCACCTTTGGGAGAAATGCTCAGGCTGTTGCCGTCAAAAATGACCATTACCATTCCTGTAATGGCAATCAATGTGCCTGCCACGAGCGGGAACCCGACATGAACATCCTCAAGACCGTCTACCATCGGCCCCTTGAACATTTTCTTTATGGCTAAGGTCATAAGAACTGTAAGCAGGGGAGCAATGCACACTATGAATGACACGTTACAGGCCTGTGTATATGCCAGGGCCGTATTCTCTGTCAGGAAATAGAGTGAGCCTCCCGAAATGCCGGTTATGACAAACACAATCTCATGTCTTAGGGAGCGTGAGAAAGCTTTCCTGTCCCGTCCGCCACGGATAAAACATACGGAAAGCAGGCCCATATAGGCAATGATGAACCTTATGGTAAATATCTGTGCCGGGGTCAGGCCTTCATTTATGAGCGTCTTGGTGGAGACGAATGTGACTCCCCAAAGCGCCATGGTCAGGAATGCCAGAGCGTGGAACAGTAATCGGCCATTATGTTTGCTTCTATTCATTTTAAATGCTTAAGATGTCTTTCAAAGCCATAATCCATCCCTTCTTTAACATCATTAGGTTGATTTCAAGCCAGAAATAACGATACAATCCTTTTTCCTTGGAATATTTTTTGAATGTTCTCAATGACTGTATCCTGTTCTTGTACCTGCTCCGGTCTTTCTTCCTGCTAATGGTGACAGGCATTATGTTATAATGGTATAATGTACTGTCTTCAGAAGCTATCCTTAAGGCTGAAATAAGTGAGCAAGCCAGGAAACATGTGTCTTCTGCGCTATGTGTATCCGGAAAGCGGATTCCGTTCCTGACAAGAAAATCCTTTTTGTAAATAAATGTGGTAAAGTATGATTTATAATGTCTCAGGAATCTTTTTTTCTGCCTGGAGTCGAATTCACCGCTCAGAGTAGGCGGGTTGTATCTGATTACGCTACTGTTGTCAGGATAGTCAAATGAAATGTTGCAATATGCCAGGTCTGCATCATTCTGTTTTGCTGCATCATATAGTTTCTTGCAGAAATCAGGATCAATATGGTCATCACTGTCTACAAAGACAATGTATTCACCGCTTGATTTATGAATTCCGAGGTTACGGGCTTCACCAGGTCCTTTGTTACAGCCGTTGTCTGCAAACACAATGTTCATTTGCTGATGGTTCCGGGCAAAATCATGCGCCTTACTTATGCTGTCGTCATTTCCGTGGTCATCAACAAGAACTATTTCCAATTGATCAATGGTTTGCCTATACAATGACTCAAGGCAGGGGATAATAAAATCCTCTGCATTATATACCGGGACAATGACGGATACTTTCATTTCATTTGCTCTTTTTGAATACTCTTACAAACAGCCAGGTCATTATACTGTCAATCAATCGGTTTGTTTTTTCAAGCCAAACGGGCCATCGGGAGTGGTTCTTATGCCAGTACTTCAAGGCATCAAGTCGGAGTATTTTGTTGGCAGGGTAAAGCCTGATCGGGCCGAACCCAAATTGTTTGCACGCATCGGTCAGTTTTATGTCCAGTTCCGTTAACTCTTCTGCATTGAAAAGATCTCTTGGAATATCAAGCAGAAATGTCTTGTACAACAGCCTGATTCGATTTGTATAGTACTGCTTGACAAATGCAAGCCTTATATCTGACAATGACTCTATATCATAGTTTGAATAGAAACTGATGAGTTGGAGTGTCATCTTTTCCAGTTGGTCCAGACTTCTGGCAATCACTTTTGGATCCATGGTCTGACCTTCACGAGCCAAGTTGTACTGGTATAGATTAATGTTCAGGAATGTAATGTCTTTGGCACGAAATACAGGATAGCAGCACCACTCGGTATCGGTATAAGATATGCCTTCAGTCTGACGATATCCCATATCGCGCAGCATCTGTGTCCGATATGCAAGTCCATGCATCAGGAAGAACCTTATATAGCCGTCTTTGAGAACATCATCCAGATTGTATGCCCGTCCATACTCATAAGGCTCCTTTCCATAAACATTATATTTAGTTTCCTCTTTTGAATTGTCGTCATTGATGGTGTTGAAATGGGTTATCACCATATCTGTGTCTGTTGATTCCAGACTGTCCAGGAAGGAGATAAGTGAAATCGAATCAAACCAGTCATCGGAATCAAGTATCTTGACATATTTGCCTTTTGCAACCGGAAGGGCTGCGTTTATGGTGGATCCGTAGTTGCCGTTAGGCTTGTCAATAACCGTAACAGAATCGGGGAAACGCTGCTTGTAACCGTTGGCTACAGCCAGAGAACCGTCCTTGCTGCCGTCATTAACCACCATGGCTTCAATGCGATCCAAGGCTCCTTCTACCAGAATAGAATCAAGACAACGTGGAAGCAACGCCTCCATATTGTACGTGGGGATGATTATTGATAAAAGTTTACTCATAGCTTCATTGTTTTATTGATATGGCCCTGTAACCTGTGAGCATAGACAAGACTCCGGGCAGATATCGTTTCAGGAACAAATAGATGCAATGACACAACAAATATACAAGTATCGTATTAATGATGAGCATTGCGAACTCAAGTATGCTTTTGTCCGGGACGGGTATGTAACTTAACAGCCAATGCACGGCATCAGTAATGAGAACAGTGTGTATCAGGTATATAAAGAATGAACTGTCAGTGAACTCAGGCTTTGGATATTTACTGCGGCTTTCTTTAGCGGACAGGAATGCTGATACCATACAGAACAGAGACGGGACTCCGCATATGATGAACAACCGGGAGGATATGCAATATACCCATTCGTTGCAGTTGAAAGAAACGGAAGCGGCAAAGAGCAACAGTAATGAAAGCACATATCCTGTTGCCCGGAAGCGGTTGAAACAATCCAGCATATTCCTGCCGTTTATTGAGAACCAGGCTCCGATTGAGAACAGGAAGAAGGATTTGGATGAAAATCCGGGAAATGGAATCCACAGGTCTATGCAGAAGAGAATACCTGTAATAAATATGAACAGACGGCCTGTTTTCCTGATAAGATAGTGGATAAGGGGTGTAAACAGTATAACCACCATAAGATCACGAATAAACCAGGTTGGTTCATTCATGGGGGTTCCTGCCCCGACAGTAAATCCAAACAGATTGGTTGTGTCCGGATGGATGACTCCGTACAGGCATCGGTCCCAGAATATCCTGATCCATCCACGTTCATTCAACAGTGATATAAGGTCAACTGAACTGTTGCCTTTTATTATGTGTCCGGCTGTTCTTGTTATTATGAATCCCAGGAAAGCAATCAAATTCCATATGACATAGGGACAAAGCAGTGTTTTGGCACGTTTGCGAATTTTTCCTTTCCATATGGTGACATCCCAGTTCTTCAGATTTCTGAAGAAAAGGTATCCTGAAATCAGGAAGAAAGCAGGTACAGCCAGTGAGAAAAGAATTTTGAATACCGTTATGACTGATGCATCATACCAACCGTCTGCAAACAGTTCTGTTCCGTCAGAGTAATATGGCCGGACATGGAGTCCTACGACCATTATTGCCAGCAACGGACGCAGAAAGTTGATGGTTCTTGATTCTATTTCAGTCAAAGGGTTGCTCATAAATCCATTTTCAAGACATTTTCTACAATCTGATGCATATCGTAATACTTGTACTCAGCCAGGCGACCTCCAAAAATGACATCCTTCTTTTGTGATGCCAGTTTTGAATAACCGGCAAAGAGAGCGTTGTTGCGGTCGTTGTTTATGGGATAGTAGGGCGCAGCACCTTTCTCCCATTTGCGGGAGTACTCATATGTGACAACCGTATCGGGTTGCTGTCCGAATTCAAAATGCTTGTGCTCTATGCAGCGGGTATAAGGAACCTCTGCCTCTGTATAGTTGACTACGGCGTTTCCCTGGAAATCCTTAACGCCCTCCATAAGTTTGTGCTCAAACCGGAGAGAACGGAAATCAAGCTCTCCCAGACGATAGTCAAAGAAAGCATCGATCTGACCGGTGAATACGGTCTTTATAGCCAGACTGTCAAAATACTCACGATTCTGGAAATAGTCAGTGTCCAGTCTGACTTCAATGCCATCCAACAGTGTCTGGAATATTTTGGTGTAACCTCCTATGGGTATTCCCTGAAATGAGTCGTTAAAGTAGTTGTTGTTGAACTCAAAGCGGAACGGCAGACGGCGTATGACGAATGCGGGTATCTCGGTTGCCTTCATACCCCATTGCTTCTCTGAGTAGCCTTTCACAAGTGTCTCATAAATGTCTCGTCCTGCCAGTTTGAGAGCCTGTTCCTCCAGATTGCGGGGCTCTTGGATGTCTGCGTATTCGGCCCGTTGCTTATCAATGATAGCCTTTGCCTCATCAGGAGTATTGACACCCCAAAGTTGGTGGAAGGTATTCATATTGAATGGCAGGTTGTAGCGCTTACCCTTGTAGCAGGCAATGGGAGAGTTTATGAAATCATTGAAAGGCACCAGGCTGTTCATGAAATCCCACACCTCCTTATTTGAAGTATGGAATATATGAGGGCCATACTTGTGTACGTTTATACCGTTGACCTGTTCAGTGTAACAGCCTCCGCCAATATGAGGGTTGCGGTCAATGACAAGGCACCTCTTTCCGGCTTTGTGTGCACGGTAGGCAAACATGCTGCCATACAGGCCGGCACCTATTATCAGATAATCGTACTGTTTCATTGCCTTGTCGGGTTTAGAGGTTTGTATAATTGGCCGAAGTGTCGGTACTGATAAACTTGGCATGCAACACCCTGTCTTTCTCAGGCGGAAGTTTCATATAATCTCCGTATATATCCCGTAGTCTTGCATCGGGATTGTTTGGAGCCATGAATCTGTGTCCTTCAAACATAATCTCAGAGACCGGATAGAGATCTGTCTTGAGCGACGGATTGCTGAAAAGGAGTCTCTCAATGTGAGGCTGTTCCATATCGCATCTCCTGATTTTGCATATAAGTTTCCAGATGGTTCCAAATATGGCTGCCGATACAGGGAACAAAAAGTATGCTATCACATTCTTGAAACTGATTCGATTAAAATAGTGTGTCAGTCCGAAAGCCTTGCTCAGACGACGGCGAAAAAACTTCAGGACTTTTCGGGACACATTTGGATAATCCTGGTTTTCAAAGACATCGATAGAGATTCCTTTATGATAATGACGTCTGAAATCATCATAGTCATTTATCCATAGAGTATTGTCTTTCCTTATCTTGAACATTCCTCCGCCCATTCCGGATTCAGGCTCTGTAATCTCGTTTTGAAGGATAAACCCATCAGAGAGTTCATTGGTGGCTATCTCCTGAAAACGCTTATAATCAGCCTGAGGCATAGTTACGTCAATGTCATCGTCCCAAGGTATGAAACCTCCATGGCGTACTGCTCCAAGCAGTGTTCCAAACTCCAACATATAGGTGAGTCCGTTCTTGCGGCATATCCTGTCAAACTCAACAAGGATGTCCAATGCTGCCAACTGTGATTCCCGCAACACTGAACCTGGAGGGTTATAGTCTTGAAGTTCCATCGGAGAATTTTTTATAGTTATTGAAATGGTGCGTAATGCGGCCGTTCTCATCAGGCAGTCTGTTCCAGTCACCGTAGATTCGTTTCAGGTAAGTGTCGGAATCCATAGGGCATGGAAAACTGTGGCCTTCAAACATACAGTCGCTTAGCGGAAAGATATCTTTTCTATGCCTTGTACTTGTAAAGTTGATGCCAAAATCATGGATGAAGGTTGAGCGGTGAAATAACCTTCCGTACCATCGGACAATAAGGAAGAACGGGATTAACAACGGTTCCAGAATAGTTGAAAGCAGATGCTTGAAGGTTCCGTCCTGAATCATATATACCTTTCGTCGAAGCAGTTTGCCGTAGGTTTTTTCTGCAAAATGTTTTATCCTTAGTGAACCGTTTTCGATAGGAAAGATGTCTATCCATAAAGGTTCAAAGACAGGATTTCCGTCTTTGTCGTTCTTTCTTGTGACAAGGAAAGACTGATTGATGACCCGTGAGATGGGCACATGATTGACTGCATCCTGTGTGCTGTCTTTTCTATAGTTATACAGTTTGAAGGGAGCATTCAGGTCACGACTTAAGCACTTGATCAGACGATGGTAATCTTTTTTTAGTATGCAAATGTCAAGATCATCATCCCATGGAATGAAACCGCCGTGACGCATGGCTCCAAGTAGAGTTCCTGAATCCAACCAATAGTGTATGCCGTTATCGCGGCACACACGGTCAAACTCAACCAGAATATCAAGTAGGTTGAGTTGAACGGTCCTGAGCATCGATCCGTCAGGATTGTACTGTTCTCTGAGTTGATGGTTCGTATTCAAGTCAATCATGTCTTCAAATCCAGAATTTCTCCTTGATTTTTGGGAAATATACATCTGAAGCCTGGGATTGCAGCATATCATATATTTTGCTGGCAAAAAGGACATCATGAAGAGCTATTCCGATATTATAACTCAAGATACGTTCTTTGTCATTTTCCCTTCCGGGAGTCTCTCGCAAGAGGACTTTACTGAATTCTGCGAATTGGCGGAATCTGTCAAAATATTTGAATTCGTGTACATGAGCTGTATCATCTGCAAATACCTTGTCAAAGAAGAGGTCACAATTCTGGAATCCGCGGGTATGTATGGGCAATACCAGGCAACCTTCCTTATAGCACTCGTCAGGCGCAATAAGTTCTGTTGCAGCAGTGACGCTGGAGATTATTACGTCAGCACCGGTAACAAGTTCACGATGGTTGGACACAGTCTCAAAGTGAACCTGATCATATTTCTCAAATCTTTTAATGAATAACTGTTCCTGCCCTTTATATTCCATAAGTCTTACGGTTATGGGAGTTTTGATTGTCTCTAAAAGGCACAGCATGGTGGCCCGGGCGGTATTGCCTAATCCTATAAAGGCAAAAACAGAGGCCGATGAAGATTTGAACGTATTGACAGCCAAAGCAGCTACCGCTCCAGTTCTCATGGTGGTAATCCAATTGGCATCCATCAGTGCCAGAAGGTTTCCGTTAAGGCCATCATAAAGGAGCAGTTCAGCGTTCAATGAGGGGTTTTCCAAAGGAAACCGGCTCACCTCTTTTACTCCGAATCTGTTGACAGGTTCGGGGATATAGCATGGCATTGTATTGAAAAACACCTCACCGAAAGGTTTAAGGCTGTTTTTGTGGGGTAAGAAACAGTTGTATTTAATCTTAAAACTATCTGTAACCCATTTGATACACTCTTTGGGGGATATTCCAAGATCAATGATCTGCTGTTGGGTAATCAGTTTCATAATGATTTAAGGATAGAAATTAAATAACTGTTGTCCTGTCTGTCACGTATGGCAATCCTGATGTAGTTGCGTCCGGCAAATGCCTGCTTGCTACCACAGTCCTTGATAAGGATGTTGTGTTCCAGAAGGCGCTCAGTCAACTCTTTAGAGGTGTATCTGTCTGTTACTTGGCATAGGAAATAGTTGGCCTGTGACGGTATAACCCTAAGGAAAGAAATCTCTTTAAGTTCATTGAAGAACTGTTCACGCTCCTTGATGAATTTATCGCAAGCCTCATAGTAATCCTTTTCGTATTTATTGAAAATCTGCATGTAGAATTCGGCAAAGGAATTGATGTTCCAGATTGCCACTTCTTTGCGCATTTTTTCCATTAGGTCTGTGTTTCCGGATGCAATGATTCCCAGTCTCAGTCCCGGCACGCCGTACGATTTGCTTATTGATTTTACTACGGTCAAATGAGGGTTGGCCGACAGGATATCATTGTGCAGCAGTGAGGCCTCTTTGTTATTGCCGGTAAAATCGACAAAACTTTCATCAACAATAAGTGAAATGGAGTTGTTTCCGGCCCACTTGATAAGGTCCATCAGGTCATTCATAGGAATGTATGAACCTGAAGGATTATCCGGATTGATGAGTAGCAGATTGCTTATGCCTTTGTCCTTGAAGAAATTTTTCAGTTCTTGTGCAGTATAGCTGAAATTCTCATTCTGTGGGATATAAAGTACACAATTCTGGGCATCAGCTCTGTTGGGGTATTCCTCGAATGTGGGTAATACAAAACCGGTTTTGCCGGGACAATGTTTTTCAACGAGACACTTGATGAGTTCGGCCGCTCCGTTACCTACGCAAACATACTCCTGTCTGATGCCGAAGTATTTGCCTGCAAGAAGAGAGTTTACCTTCATTCCCGATGGGTATTGTGTCAGCAAGACGTCAAAGTTTGCCTTAAGCTCATCTTTCATGCGGTCTGTCGGGAAAAAAGGATTGACCAGATAACAGAAATCTTTCATCTGTGGGAATCGCCAGTATCCGCCATAGCACTGATGAAAACGCTTCAGCATCTCATTACCTTCTGAGAACTTTGTCTCGGCTATGTCACGGTCCTGGATATCATCAATTTCATACCATTTCTCATCAGTTATCGGTAATGCCCTGAGTGCCGATTTGTCAAGAGCTGTGATAACTCTCAGGACCTGCTCATAGTACTCGTTGTTTCCCATAGCCTTGCTGTATGCTTCAAGGAAAGGAACATACTGGTTACAGGAGAATTCCTTGCTGAACTTGTAGATGTTGCAGGTTTTGTAGTAATAAGGAACCTCATTGTAACGGAAAGCTTTCTTGGGTACAAAGCTGACGATATTGTTGTCTGAATCAATGCGCACCATCGTTCCGTCCATCCATGTCTCATATTTGGCAACAAGTGCCAGATTTGGGTACGGATTTTCAGTGAGAAGTGTAAGCATACGGTCCTCAAATATCAGATCACTTTCAAGAAGGAGTGTATCATCCTCTTGGAGTTGCTGTTTGGCAAGGGCAAGTGAGTAGATATTATTAGTCTTGTCGTATATAGGATTGAGTATGTACTCGATCTGGAGTTTATCGTCATAACGGTTACCCAGATAATTCATCAGGTTGTCAGCCTGATATCCCACTACTATGACAACTCTTTTCAGACTGAGTGAGGCAAGTTGGGACAGCATGCGGTCAATCAGTTTAATACCACCCACTTCAATCATGCACTTGGTATTGCCTTTAGTGAGTTCACCTAGTCTTTTGCCCATTCCGGCAGCCAATATTATTGCTTGCATAATATTTTGTTTTTGAATTTTACAATCGCTTCAACAGTATGTTTGCGTTCGGTCTTTGTCATACCCACGAAGAACGCCACTACGCAGGTACTGAGTACGCTTATAGCCATAATTGCAAGAGACTGCCACATTGTGCGTTCATCGCCTGCGGCCAACCTTATTATCAGCGGAATAAGTATAGACAGAACTGTAACTTTAATAACGGTAAATACCACTTCTTTCAGGAACAGTTTCATATCCAGCATTGTCTGCTTTTGCACAAAGTATGCTCTTACAAACTGAGCAATCAGAGAGAAAGTAATGGATATATAGAACATCCAGAATACGCTCATTCCGAGATATGCGCAGCAAATGTATGATACAGGCAGTATAGCGAGAAGAGTCGTTCCCATGCATATCTGATACCATTTGTTTTTGCCTGTAGCCTGAATGGCCGATGCAAGCGGATTGGAGAAAGTATCTACAAGACCGTTTATCAGGATGAGCCTGGTAAATGCCGCAGTATAGTCAGGAACATCTTTGAGCCAGATGTCAAGCAGGGTATCAGTCTCAAAAAAGATAGGTATGGCAATTACCAGTAGCAGATAGTAGGTCAGTCTTGTGCTTTGGAAAAGCAGTTTCTGCATCTCATCTTTCTCGCCTGCTGCATATGATTTTATTATCTGGGGTTTAGCCGCCATAAAGAAATTGGTTTGCAGTTGAATGAACGTCATATAGACCTTCTGTGCCAATCCCCTTGCAGTATTCAGGAGAGGACCGAACAAAGGATTAATAAGCACGTTAATGCCATAGGTCTTGCATACTCCTGCGAACGAGCCAATCATCTCCCATCCTGTAAATGAGAACAGGCTCATGAATGTGGAACGATCTGTGTGTATAGTGAAATGACACTCAACAAAGCTTCTTCTGCAATATAGCCAGCAAATGAATGATGTGAGAATCTGCACTCCCATCATCAGGATAGCATAGAAAACCAGTTTGTCATAATCTGCATTGCGAAGCATGAACACTATGGCAAATTTTCCAAGAACTTCAAAGATGTTAATCCAGGCAAACATGTCCATTTTCTCTTTTGCTATTATCATGCCCAGATAGGGAGTGCGAAGCACTTGGAAAATGAACCCTGTAGTGGCGCATTGAAATACCCAGAATGCAGCTTGTTCTCTGCCGGCAAGATCCATCTTGTTATTCAGGAACCACAGACCCACCGTCTCAGTCAGTATGATCAGAATCAGTATTATTATGGCGAAAATGATGACACACTGACTGAAAATTGAGCGTAACCGGCTAATGCCGCTCTTGCCCAGTTCAAAAGAGAAAAACCTCTGGCAAGCGGTAGCCATGGTGTTGCTCAGGAATGAAAACATGACGACCGTATCACCAATGGCACTGTATATGCCATTGTCAACAGGTTTGAGGATGTCAAGTATTTCTCTTGAAATCCAGAAACCCAACAGGGCGACAACAGCCATTCTGAAATAGAGCAGAATGGTGTTCCGGGCTATTCTTTTCTGGTCAACTACAGTCATTGTTGTTTTCTGTTCATAAAGCTTCATCTTCGGGTTCGAGTGGAGGATTCTGTCTTTTGAGAACATTTACCTTGCTCCTGCCCTGAGATTTCTTCCAAGCGGCTTTGCGCTTAAGATAGTCCTCATAATGCTTCTCCAGATAGTTGTCGGCCATAATCACTGAATATCATTAAGCAATTGGCTTATTTTCTTATGGAGAAGCGGGTGTTCCAGTTCCGGCGCAATCTCCGCCAGCGGCTCAAGTACGAACCTGCGTTTATGCATGAGTCTGTGCGGGATAGTCAGCTCTGGTGATTCCATTACCAGTTCATCATACAACAGCAGGTCAATGTCTATGATTCTGTCCTGATATCCCTCGGTGCCGGTTTTGGATGTACGACCCATACCCTTCTCAATCTTTTTGATGGTTTTCAGAACATCAAGAGGCTTGAGCTCTGTTATCACCTTGGCAGTCAGGTTCAGGAAACTGTTGGGGCTGTCAAAGCCCCACGGTTCCGTTTCCACTACATCTGAAACATCCTCTACCGTACCTATCCTTTGGCCTATGAGTGTCAGGGCGGTCTCCAGATTGGACCGCCTGTCACCCAGATTGGTGCCTAATGACAGATACAGCGTGGCCATCAGAATCAGTCTGTTATGAGCATTGCGTCACCGTAACAGCCGAACCTGTAGCCTTCCTTGACGGCCAGGTTGTATGCTGCCATGACCTTTTCATAGCCGCCGTATGCGCAGGTGAGCATCAGCTGTACGGATTCAGGCAGCTGGAAGTTGCTTACCATGCTGTCGGCCACACTGAAGTCGTACGGGGGGAATATGAACTTGTTGGTCCAGCCCTCAAAAGGTTTGATCAGATGGTCGGTACCAACCACGGTTTCAAGGGCACGGTTAACGGTGTTGCCTACGGCGCAGATCCTGTGACCGTCCAGCTTTGCACGGTTAACTATCTCAGTGCACTCCTCCGTCACATACATCTCTTCCGATTCCATCTTATGCTTGGTCAGGTCCTCCACGTCTATCTCACGGAAATTACCCAAACCGCAGTGCATGGTTACGAAAGCCCTGTCAATACCCTTAATTTCCATGCGCTTCATAAGTTCACGGCTGAAATGGAGACCGGCGGTAGGAGCTGTAACAGCACCCTCATTGGTTGCGAATATTGTCTGGAAACTGTCCTCGTCGCAGAAATCGCCGTCTTCTTTCTGAGCCATAGGTTTTTCTGTTACCTTACCCTCCTCGTCGTATGTCCATGCGCATGCCTTGCGTTTCATGTAAGTGGGTATGGGGGCCTCGCCCAGGGCATAAAGTGCTTTCTTGAACTCGTCATGAGGTCCGTCATAGAGGAAACGCAGTACGCGGCCTCGTGAAGTGGTGTTGTCAATCACCTCGGCCACCATGGAGTTGTCCTCGCCAAAGTAAAGCTTGTTTCCGATACGGATCTTTCGTGCGGGATCTACCTGTACGTCCCACAGCAGATTCTCTTCACGCAGCTCACGTAGCAGGAAGACCTCAATGCAGGCACCGGTCTTCTCCTTGTTGCCGTACATGCGGGCGGGGAAAACACGGGTGTCGTTGAATACGAAAACGTCCTTTTCATCAAAATAGTTCAGGATGTCCTTGAACAGCACGTGTTCAATCTCATCCGTTTTCTTGTGCACGACCATCAGTCTTGATTCGTCGCGGTGTTCAACAGGATATTGTGCAATCCTGTCTTCGGGGAGTTTGAATTTGAATTGTGATAGTTTCATTCCCTTTCTTGTTTTGTTATACTTGTTTTTCTTGTTCTTTATCCGTTATCTCTATCGGGGCTGCATCCAGCCACTCACTGAACTTTTCAGGGTTGAGACACTCCTCTGCCTTGAAGTTGCCTACCCGGGTGCGCCTCAAGGCAATCAGGTGTCCTCCGCTCTCAAGAGCCTGACCTATGTCACGGGCCAATGCCCTTATGTATGTCCCTTTGCTGCATACAACCCTGATTGTAATATCCGGGAGATTGCAGTCTGTAAGTTCTATCTCGTCAATTACCAGCGTCTTGGGCTTGAGTTCCACCTCATCTCCTTTGCGGGCCATCTTGTAGGCGCGCTTGCCATCCACCTTGCATGCTGAAAATGTGGGCGGAATCTGCTCTATTGTGCCCTTGAACCGTTCCAGCACCTGTTCCACCATATCACGGGTAATGTGTTCGGTAGGGTAGGTGGCATCTATCGGCTTCTCCAGGTCATACGATGGCGTGGTGGCTCCCAGCCTTATGGTGGCGTAATACTCTTTTGTTCCGGACTGAAGTTCCTCAATGCGTTTTGTGGCCTTGCCTGTGCATACAATCAGAACTCCTGTTGCCAGCGGGTCCAGTGTGCCGGCATGTCCCACCTTGAGTTTCTTTACTCCCAGGCGGCGGCATATAAGCCAGCGTACTTTACCTACCACATCGAACGATGTCCAGCGGTAAGGCTTGTCAAACGCCAGTATTACTCCCTCCTGAAAATCCATTCTTTACAGGAACAGAAGCGTTAGCAGTCCTACTACAGCGCAATAAACGCCAAACCAGATGAGCTTGCCCTTGCGCACGATTGATATCATCCATTTGCATGCGGCACAGCCTGACAGGAACGCTGCCAGGAAACCTATGAGCAGCACCCCGAATCCGGCTTCACTTCCGGTTGCACCTGCACCGGCCGATTCAACCAGGTCTTTCATGTCCAAGAGTGCCTCGCCCAGTATGGGAGGAATCACCATCAGGAACGAGAACTGTGCCAGACGTTCTTTCTTATTGCCCAGCATGATGCCGGTTGCAATGGTTGAACCGGAGCGTGATATGCCCGGAAGCACAGCAACGGCCTGTGCAATTCCTATTATGAATGCGTGCCATCCTGAAATGTTCTCTCTTTGACGCGGTTTGGCGTAATAGGAGAATGTGAGCAGTGCGGCGGTTATGAGCAGGCACCAGCCTACAACGGTTGTTCCTGAGCCGAAAACAGCTTCGATTCTGTCCTTGAAGAAGACGCCTACAATACCCACGGGAATCATTGAAATGATGATGTTGATGGCATATCGGGTACCCTCGTTCAGAGCGTTGTAACTATTCCATGACTGTTTTGTGAACAGGTCACGGAATAACCAGACAATCTCTTTCCATAGTATTACCAGTGTACTCAGGACAGTTGCCACATGTACCAGTACCGTGAATGCCATGTTCTGCTCGCCGTCTATCCCGAACAGTGACGATGCAATGGCCAGATGCCCGCTGCTGCTTATGGGCAGGTACTCGGTCAAACCCTGGAGCAGTCCCAGAAAAAGTGATTCAAACCAGCTCATTCCTTATTGTCATCAAGTTCATTCTTTGGTTTGTAAGCAATGGCCACAATTATGGTTATGAAACCTATCAGAGTGACCACGGGTGCCACTTTGATGCGGCGCACGCTGAAAATATCGGTCTCAAAGATCTGGCTGGTGGAGTTGGGACCGGTCATCAGAAGCAGTCCGATGATGATGATAGCCATTCCGACGGCGGTCAGAATGTAGTTTGTCTTGGTGAAAGCGAATTTTTTCTTGTCCATATAATGAAATTTTATGTTTATACGTAATGGAGTTCCCCTGATTTCATCCTGAGGAAACGGTTGACGGAATGCAGGGCGCAAAGACCAGTTATGAGCAGACCTATCAGTATCACTACTATGAAAACGGGAATAATAATCCTAGGCTCGGAAAGCATTATGAGCCAAGGCTCGTACTTGAGCCCTATCTTGAGCCCGTACCAGATCATCAGGCAGGTGAGCAGGGCCGATACCAGTCCTATCCACAGATTCCTGCTTATGAAAGGCTTGCGTATGAATGACCACTTGGCGCCCACCAGTTTCATGGAATACAGAATGAAACGTTGGGCGTATATTGTCAGTTTAATAGTGTTGTTTATGAGCGTGAACGATACGAGTGAGAGTATGGCCGCCAGAATGAGCAATATGCCTGCCACTTTACGAATGTTGCTGTTTATTATGTCCAGAAGGTCTTTCTGCCAGGTGACCTCACGCACTCCTTCCTTGGCCTCAATCTTCTTTTCTATTACCTTGAGGCTGTCGCTGCATGCATATTCGGCTTCCAGGCGGATGTTCAGCGAGGCGTAGAAAGGATTGTACTCAAGGAACTGCGACGGGTCTGTACCCATGGCCTTTGTCATGTCCTTCAGTGCGTCTTCTTTTGATATGTACTGACACACCGCACAATAGGGTGACGCCTCTATGCTGCGTCGCAGGGCGGTGAACTGCGTTTCGGTAATACCTTCCTTGAGTATCACCTCTACGGTCATCTCCTGCTTGAGATGGCGTGACAGGTCATTGGCAGTGAGCAGCAGCAAAGCTACTATGCCTATCAGCAGCAGCACGAGAGATGTGCTGATGCACGCCGTAATGAACAGCAGGTCAATCTTTCTCTTTTTCTTCTGTTTATTCATTATGTCATCGTCTTTTTCTGAATACGTAAACCAATGAGCTGCTTTTGTCATGTTTTGTCAAAGAAACGAACCAGCTGTAAATTCCATAAAATAAACCGCGTATTAAAGCCAGCTTATGTTTCTTATTTTTCTCTGACAATACAGAAATGTAGAAGCAGTCAAAATCCAGTCTTTCCCTGTGCATCATGGTAAAACCGTGCTTGTGTACCAGGGTGTTCAGTGATGTGGGACTGAAGTGCCACAGGTGCCGTGGCACATCGTATGCCGCCCAGTTTGCCCCGTAGTGCATGGCATCGGTAGAGCAGATGTTCGGACAGGCCATAACCAGAATGCCGTTGGGACGTAACAGGTTGTAGAACCTATCCAAAAGGGCGTGTGGGTCATGGCTGTGCTCAAACACGTGCCATAGTGTAATCACGTCCAATGTCTCGGGGTGTAACTTATCCATCTCCTGTACATCAAACATACGGTGGTGGAACATCTCGAGTGAAAAAAGCCTCTCTTCATGATACTTTTCAATCGAGGTGACTTTCCATCCGCGTTTCTCCATGAAATGTGAAAAGAACCCTGTCTTGGCTCCGTAGTTCAGAAGCGTACCTCCTGTGCGGTAAGACTGGTTCTCTACAATACGTGCCTTTTTGCGCAGCATCCTGTGCCTTACATAGTAATAAAGCTTGTTTGTGATACCCTTAGGGTCGTCACCCAACATCAGCTTCAGGTTAAGCTTGTCATACCGTTTCATCTCTTCTTCCGATGGAGGGTCCAGGGTATATACCACCCCGCATGACGGACAACGCATAAGAGAAAAAGACTCTTTGCTGACCGTAAAGTCAGTACAGTTTGCATACGGCATCTGTCCCGTAGCTCCACACAATGGACAAGGCTTGAAATCCTGATATTTCATTCTGTAATCACCCGTACATGTTGTACGCGTACGCGCTGCGCGCAAAGCGACTGCAAAGATAATACCCCTAAATACCCCTTGTCAAGTGTTTTAAGGTTTTTTTTGCACAATAGGGACGGTTCCTATTGTGCCATTATGTTTTTTGAGTAAAAAATAGCGATTTTTTGACACAGAGGGAACCTTCCCTATTGTTCTTCCGTGCCGAAGAGTGTGGCGGAGGTGGCGTCAGTAATGCGTACTGTAAGGAAATCTCCCGGGCGATGATTGCCTTTGTCAAATACTACCGTGCGGTTCTGTTCCGTGCGGCCGTAAAGCTGTTCACGGGACCGTTTTGAATAGCCCTCGGCAAGGACTTCATATTCATGTCCTATACACTCGCGGTTGCGTTCCAGTGACAGCTGGTTCTGGAGTTCAATCATCTCATTCAGGCGGCGGATCTTGACCTCCTCGGGGACATTGTCGGGCAGATGTTTGCTGGCGTAGGTGCCGGGACGCTCCGAATAGCGGAACATGAACGATGCGTCAAAACGGCATTCGCGCATCAGTGACAGGCTCTCCTGATGGTCCTCTTCCGTTTCGGAATGGTAGCCGGTGAACATATCGGTGGTAAGACCGCAATCCGGAATGATGCGCTTTATTGCGTCAACTCTCTCCAGGTACCATTCACGGGTGTATTTGCGGTTCATCAGTTTGAGTATGCGGGAACTGCCGCTCTGCACCGGCAGATGTATGTGACGGCAGATGTTGGGGACCTGGGCAATCACATGCAGGGTCTCTTCACTCATGTCCTTGGGATGTGATGTGGTGAATCTCACTCTCATGTCAGGTACAGCCTCTGCAACCATTCTGAGCAGTTGCGGAAATCCTACGGTGGATTGTCCGTTTTCAAATCTGTAGGAGTTAACGTTCTGCCCCAGGAGAGTCACCTCTTTGTAACCTTTTTTCTTGAGGTCAAGCACCTCGTTCAATATGCTCTGCGGATCACGGCTGCGTTCGCGGCCGCGGGTATAGGGTACTATGCAGTAGTGGCAGAAATTGTTGCATCCGCGCATTATCGATACGAATCCGCTTATGTGGTTGCCGCAGATGCGCTCCGGAATTATATCCTTGTAGGTCTCTGTAGTGGAAAGCTCCACATCCATAGCCTTGTGTCCGGCTTCAACCTGGGCCATAAGGTCGGGGAGTGACAGATATGCGTCGGGACCGCACACCACATCTACATGATGATTCTCTGTAAGGTCCTCCTTGGTACGTTCTGCCATGCAGCCCATTACGCCGATGAAAAGGCCTTTTTTCTTCTTTTTCATGGCGTTCAGTGCCTCCAGACGGTTCCATATCTTCTGCTCTGCGTTCTCGCGGATGGAGCAGGTGTTCAGGAATATGGCATCGGCCTCATCAATACTCTCGGTGGGCTCATATCCGGCCATACGCATAATTGATGCAATTACCTCGCTGTCGGCTACATTCATCTGGCAGCCGTAGGTCTCAATGAACAGTTTCTTGTTGCTCTCTTCCATATCCCTTTGTGTAATCGGGTGCGAATTTACTCATTTTCCGCAACATGCCGAATTCCAATGCTTCAGTCTTGTTTTTATTTAAGGTATTGGTTAATTTTGCGCGGTTTTATTCCGAAGCATTCAAACAAGTATAAATAACATATAACAATGGCTTTCAAAAAAATGACTGCTGCCGAGGCAGCACGTTTCGTTAAGAACGGTGACAATGTAGGTCTGAGCGGCTTTACACCTGCCGGTACCCCTAAGGCTGTCACCCATGAGATCGGTTTAATGGCCCACGAACTTCATGAGAAGGGTCAGGAGTTTCAGATAAGCATTTTTACCGGTGCTTCTACCGGTGATTCATGTGACGGTATCCTGTCACGTGAACATGCCATCCGCTACCGCGCTCCTTACACAACGAATAAGGATTTCCGTACAGCTGTAAACAATGGTGAGATAGCATATAACGACATCAACCTGAGTCAGATGGCACAGGAGATGCGTTACGGTTTCTACGGCAAGCTGAACATCGGCATCATGGAGGCTTTTGACGTAAGTGATGACGGTAAGATCTGGGTAACTGCGGGTGTAGGCATCGCTCCTACCGTAGCACGTCTGGCCGATAAGCTCATCATTGAGCTCAACGCCGCACATGCCCGTTGCGCCAAGGGTCTGCATGACATTTACGAGCCGGCTGATCCCCCTTACCGCCGCGAGATTCCCGTATATCAGCCAAGCGACCATATCGGTAAGGACTACATTCAGGTAGATCCCGCCAAGATCATCGGTATTGTTGAGGTAAACATCCCTGATGAGGCCCGCGGATTCACTGCTCCCGATGAGACCACTCTCCAGATTGGCCACAATGTAGCACAGTTCCTTATCCGTGACCTCAAGCGCGGTATCATCCCTTCAACCTTCCTGCCTCTGCAGAGCGGTGTAGGCAATGTGGCAAATGCCGTTCTGGGTGCACTTGGTGAGGATCCTTCAGTTCCCGCATTCCAGATGTACACTGAGGTTATCCAGGATTCTGTAATTGACCTGATGCGTGAGGGCCATTGCAAGTTCGGTTCCAGCTCATCATTGAGCGTAAGCAACGAGACATTGCAGAGCGTATATGATGATATGGATTTCTTCAAGGACAAGCTGGTACTCCGTCCTACCGAGATTTCAAACAGCCCTGAGATAGCACGCCGTCTTGGTCTTATCGCCATGAATACTGCCCTTGAGGCCGATATCTACGGAAACGTCAACTCAACCCATGTTAGCGGTGTCAAGATGATGAACGGTGTGGGCGGTTCTGCCGATTTCACCCGCAACGCATTCATTTCCATATTCAGCTGCCCGTCTGTAGCCAAGGGAGGCAAGATCAGCGCCATCGTTCCCATGTGCTCACACGTGGATCACAACGAGCACAGCGTAAAGGTTCTCATCACCGAGCAGGGTATTGCCGACCTGCGTGGCAAGTCACCCGCCGAGCGGGCCAAGTGCATCATCGAGAACTGCGTGCATCCTGACTACAAACAGCTCATGTGGGACTATCTCAAGATAGCCCAGAAGGGTCAGACCAGTCACGCCCTTGACAAAGCCTTTGCCCTGCACAAGGCACTCGCCGAGAAGGGTGACATGCACTTGGCTGAATTTTAAGCGTACACATTAGGGTTGATTCCTATTGTGGAAATAATCCTGAGTGCACAGAACTTTTTGGGGTATCGGTATCGGAAACCATCGACGCCCGTGTCGCTGTGAACGGGAGGGGCCCGTGCCTAAGAAGATGCTCTGGAAGGTAGGAGTTTACTCATGCCTTTCAGAGCATCTTCTTAGGGATGGGAGGGATAGCGCCGCAAGGCGCGTAGTTTCAGATACTGATACCCCAAAAAGTTCCTTAAAAAACTATCCCTAATGTGTACGATAGTTTTTTATCAGATTAAGGATTTCCTCACCGTACTGTTTCCATTTGGCGGGGCCGAAACCGTTTACTGCCAAAAGTTCCTCTTTAGTGGTGGGGCAGGTATCGGCTATTTCCAGTAGGGTCCGTTGGGTGAGCACCCAATAGGCGCGTATGTTCTGAGTCATATATTGTTCTGTCCGCCAGTCTATGAGCGGCTGAATGAGTTCGGGATGGCGGTTGTCAGAGTAGATTTCCTCAATGGTGGGTTTGGTCTTTATTACCTTTTCTTTTACGGGTTTGGGTTCCTTTATCTTCCTGATTGAGGTTTTGGGCTTTGATGACAATAGTGCATCATTCCTTATTCTAAGGTATGATTCTATACTGAATCCTGTTTCCAGTATCTCTTTCATGCTTTGAAGGTGCATGTAGAGTTGCGGCAACAGTTCATCTGATGCTTCCGTAAGCGATTTCTTTACCTCTTTGTTGTCAATGGATACAGACATTACAGGGGTTATTTCCGATGCACAGCCTATCAGTATCGGAAGAAAATAACCGGCCGCCTTAGAAACCCTCTCGTTTATTCGTACTCTGTCATCCGGACCTATGCTGTCAAGTTCCCTGCGGAACTTCTCAGCTACCTTTTCAATATCCCGTATCTTCTGGCGGTTCTCCTCCATCCTGGCGGTCTGTTCGGGGTATGTGTTTATGAGATGGTTCCTGAATATTCCTCCTACCCAGCCTGAAAGCCTTTCAAGTTCCCTGAAAGTGAAGCATTCCTTAAGTATTTTCATGAAATATCCGGCACGTGATGCTTCAAGCTGCCTTTCCATTTCAGATACGGGCATGAACTTTTCATGGAATCCCGATACGTCACTGTTGTTGAACAGGCAGGACTGTGAGATAGGGCTGCTCAGAACGATACCCTCAAGAGTGCGGCAGCGTGAAAGAGCCACGTAAACCTGTCCGAACGTGAAGGCCGATGCCGCATCAATGATGACGTGTTCAAATGTCAGGCCCTGGCTTTTATGGATGGTTACAGCCCAGGCCGCACGTAGGGGATATTGTGTAAATGTACCGTCAACCTTGGGCACAATCTCCTTGGTTTCCTTGTCTATCTCATACTGTATGTTCTCCCATTTCTCTAGAGGAACGTTGATTTCATCGCCGTTTTCATCGGTCACCGTAATGCCGTCGTCATAATCAATCTCCGTCACGGTGGCTATCTTACCGTTATAGTAGCGTCCTTCACGAGAGTCATTCTTAAGGAACATGACCTGTGCACCTTCCTTAAGCTGGAGAACCTTCTCCGCCGGCAGTGAATTATCGGGAAAATTACCTTCAATCTCAGCATAGAATGTGAAAAGTCGTGTTTTGAGACTTTCCATTTTCTGCTGGTTAATGTTATCGGCCTGCCGGTTATGGGTTGTAAGGCGTATCCAGCGGTTGCCCGATGCCGCCAAAGTGTCATCAGGGTCAAAACGCGGGTCAAGACGGCTGTTCAGCAAACGGTATGTGGGGTTATCCATCACTCCGTCTCTTATATTGTTGAGTATCTGAAGAAAAGAGTAATCAGACTGGCGGTAAACCCTCTGTAACTCTATTGTCACATACTGCAGTTGCTGCATTACCTTTGAATGAAAGAAGAACGGTGACGGATAGACTTTCCTGAGCCATGGCTCTTCCTGCTCTGTTACCACAGGCGGAAGCTGGTGCGCATCACCTATCATGAGCAGCTGCACTCCTCCAAAAGGCTGCTCATTACGCCGGTAACGCCGCATGACTGCATCGACAGCATCCAACAGGTCGGCACGGACCATGGATATCTCATCTATTATAAGAAGGTCAAGTGTTTTTATGATCTTGAGTTTCTCCTTTTTCAATTGGCGGCGCGCTTCAGGTAACTGATACTCGGTTACAAGTTCTTTGACATCGGGCAGATAAGGGCAAAGCGGAAGCTGAAAGAAAGAATGGATGGTAACGCCTCCCGCATTGATTGCAGCTACACCTGTGGGTGCAAGCACCACGCAGCGTTTGGGCGTATTCTCTACAATGTACTTGAGAAAGGTGGTTTTTCCTGTCCCGGCTCTTCCTGTCAGGAACACGGATATTCCCGTCTGGGAAATGTAACTTTCGGCTAGTTCAAACAGATGGTCTTTTTCCATAGTATTTATATGGTTATGGTTTAGTCAGGTTTACGTCATTACAAATGTATGGATAAATCCTGACATACCGCATGTTCTCATTGCAAATGTGGTTGCAGGGTGTAAGGTTAAATTGTGTTAATGCTATTGCAGATAAAGAAATGCGCCATATCTTTGCAGTGTCTTAGTGAAGTAATACACCGATAAACGATTCAAACTTACAAAAACCAGACAATATGATCAAGATTGAGAAACTAGCATTCAGTTACGGTAACAATGCCGTACTGAAGGACATTTCGATGGAGCTCCGGGAGGGACGCATCTACGGCCTTCTGGGAGAGAACGGAGTGGGTAAGACCACTCTTCTGACCTTGCTTGCAGGTCTTAAGGAACCCCATGCAGGTTCTATTACGGTTGACGGACAGAAGCCATTTGACCGTACCCCCTCTTTCCTTACAAGCATCTACTATCTTCCTGATGAGGTTCCCGCAGCCCGCATGACTGCTGAACGTTTTGCGCAGGACCGCGGTCAGTTCTGGGTTAATTTCAGTATGGACAAGTTCCGTGAAATCATGCAGGTACTGGAGAATGACGCTTCAATGCGCATGGACCAGATGTCATACGGCCAGCTCAAGAAGACATACATCAGTTTTGCCCTTGCATGCAACACGCAGTACATCTTAATGGATGAACCGACAAACGGACTTGACATCCCTTCAAAGTCACAGTTCCGCAAAGCTGTTTCCAAATACACCTCCGATGAAAGTACCCTGCTCATCTCCACTCATCAGGTGCGTGACTTGGAAACCATCATCGATCCAATCATAATCCTTGACCGCAAGGATGTGCTGATGAACGCATCTCTCGATGAAATCACTCAGAAACTCTTCTTTGATTATTCAACCACAATAGACCCTGAAGCTCTTTATTCGGAGTTGATTCCGGGCGGATGCATACAGGTTCTCGAGAACAGGAGCGGTCAGGAGAGCAAGGTCAACCTGGAGGCTCTCTTCAATGCCGTGCACAAGCACAAAGAGCTTATAAAAGGAATGTTCAACTCTAAAAACGCATGATTATGGAAAGCACTGTTTCTGCCAACAACAGTTTTGGACGTTATTTCCGTTCAGACCTTAGTGCCGCAATATCAAATTTCGGCATTTCACTTCTGGTGTTCAGTACCATGGCTGCAACCACTGAACTGTTCAACGGTCTCTTCACACTGATGCTTTCGGGCAAGTGGCAAGGTATGATAGCAGGTTTAAGGATTCCTCTTTTCTTTATATTCGGAATAATAATGCTTCTAAGTTCACCGGCCAAGCTTTACGGTCATCTTACAGACCGTAAAGAAGGAACGGCGTTCCTTATGCTCCCTGTTTCAGGTTTTAACAAGTTCCTTTCAATGGTTCTCATAACCTGTATCATAGTACCTTTGTTCTTCGGTGTGGTTTATTTGTCTCTTGACGCTTTGGTTTGTCTCCTGGATCCAACTGCCGGTGAGTCACTGTTCAGCATGATCTTATTGAGCTTCCACATTGACTTCAATGAATTCTTTGCCAACACTTTACCGATATTAAACTATAAAGCCATAATGTCTCCCTGGCTTTATATGGATGATTTGGTACAGACATCGCTGTTATTCCTGCTCGGTGCCCTTATTTTCAAGAAATCAAAGGTGGGTAAGACATTGGGTTGCCTCATATTGATAGCCCTTTCGCTGCAGATGATCACAACTCCGATAATGTCATTGGCCATGTTTGACAAGATTCACATGCTAAGTGAGATGGATAATATAGATTTCAACGGTGAATTCTTCAATACCACATTCCCGTTGCTGTCATGGATGTTAAGACATCTTGTGCTTTTGGATACGATACAGGATACACTGGTGAACTGCCTGTTGCTGTTCCTTGTCTGGCTCAGACTCAAGAAAATGAAACATTGACCGTTAATTTTAAAAAAGGACTGATATGGAATTTGATCAGAATAAACCAATATATCTCCAGATAGCCGACGGAATTTCCGAGAAGATTCTGAGCGGAGAGCTTAAGGAGGGTGACAGAATACTGTCAGTGCGGGAACTGGGCGGTGAGTTGGGCGTGAATCCCAACACGGCTATGCGCAGTTATGAGAAACTTACTATGGACGGAATCATCTATAATCAGCGCGGCATCGGTTATTTTGTAGCAGAGGGCGCCAAGAATATTGTTCTCAGGAACATGCGTGCCGATTTCATTGAGAATGAGGTTCCGGTTATAAAACGTAAGATGGAATTGCTTCAGCTTAAGGCATCAGACCTGGGTCTTTGAGCGGTAGAAAACAGGGACGGTTCCTTCCGTGTAATTGGAAATCAGCCATCATTTTTGACTGTTCCAAAAATTACACGGAAGGAACCGTCCCTTTTGTGTATGTTTTTTGTATCTTCGTAACAGATAAAATAAACCGATATGGGCAGATCATTTAAAGGAGGTGTCCGTCTCAATAGAAGGACTATGACGGACCTTGTTACGGACTGGTTCCGTGACAATCAGGACAGCAGTATAAGTGTAAAACGGCTGTACGATGAGCTCAAACTGAAAACTCATCCCATGCGCAGTATGTGTCTGGACATTGTTCTGGACTTGGTGGAGGACGGTTTCCTGAAGGAGAAGGACGGACAGTTCCAGCTCATGCAGAAGAGCAAGTTCGTTGAAGGTATCCTGCAGCGCCGTGTGGGCGGCAAGAACTTCCTTGTGCCCGATGACGGCGGAGACCCTGTGTTTGTTGCGGAACGGAATTCGGCCGGTGCACTGAACGGAGACCGCGTAAAGGTGGTGCTGTTTGCCCGCCGTCCCCATGCCGGGCTTGAAGGTGAGGTCACGGAGATTATCAAACGTGCCAAGGATACATTCGTTGGTACGCTTCAGGTCAAGGGCAAGTTTGCCTACCTGGTCACCCCCGATAAGTCGGACCGTGACATATTCATTCCCCTGTCAAGCCTCAAGAAAGGCCGTGACGGTGAGAAAGCCGTGGTAAAGGTTGTGGAATGGCCCGATACCCCGGACCGCAATCCCGTGGGCAAGGTCATTGACATACTTGGAGCGGCAGGTGAGAACAACACTGAAATGCACGCAATACTGGCTGAGTACGGATTACCCTACAGCTATCCTGAGAATGTGGAGCAGGCTGCCGAGCAGATTTCATCGGACATTACCGATGCCGCACTGGCAGGCCGTGAGGATTTCCGCAATGTTGTAACATTCACCATAGACCCGCATGATGCCAAGGACTTTGACGATGCACTCTCCATCCGTCCCATAAAGAAGGGCTTGTGGGAGGTAGGTGTCCATATTGCCGATGTGAGCTATTACGTACAGGAAGGCAGTATAATAGACAAAGAGGCTTACAAGCGTGCTACATCGGTCTATCTTGTGGACCGTACCATTCCCATGCTGCCGGAGAAACTCTGCAACAACCTCTGTTCACTGCGTCAGGATGAGGACAAGCTTACCTATTCCGTAATAATGGAGATGACGGACAACGGCGTCGTCAAGCGTTCCCGAATTGCCCGGACAGTAATACGCAGTAACCGCCGTTTCACCTATGAAGAGGTGCAGGCCATAATAGAACGTGAGCAGCAGGGCGGCAAGGAACCGCTTCCCGGCGATGAGTTCAAGACAGAGATAATGACTCTTGACGGTCTGGCCAAGATACTGCGTGAAAAGCGTTTTGTTGATGGTGCCCTCAGTTTTGACCGCGTGGAGGTAAGGTTTGACATTGATGAGAAGGGTCATCCTGTAAGCGTATATTTCAAGGAATCCAAGGATGCCAACAAACTGGTTGAGGAGTTCATGCTGCTGGCCAACCGTATTGTGGCCGAATCCATAGGTGCAGTCAAGGGAGGTAATCCCAAGACATTTGTGTATCGCGTACATGACGAACCCGATCCCGAGCGTATGGAAAACCTGCAGAACTTTGTGGCCAAGTTCGGTTACAAGCTCAAGGCCACGGGAGACCCCACGGAGATGGCCAAGTCCATGAACAGGATGCTTGCCGATGTAAAAGGCAAGAAAGAGCAGGAACTGATAGAGACCATTTCAATCCGTTCCATGCAGAAAGCCTGCTATACCACGGAGAACATAGGTCACTACGGCCTGGCGTTCAAGTTCTATACACACTTCACTTCACCTATACGCCGTTACCCGGATCTGATGGTGCACCGTCTGCTTACCCGTTACATGGGCGGAGGCCGCAGTGTGAGTCAGCCCAAGTATGAGGAGTACTGCGAGCATTGTTCGGCACAGGAACAGCTTGCCGAGCAGGCTGAGCGCTCCAGCATCAAGTACAAGCAGGTTGAGTATATGTCCGACCGCATGGGACAGGTGTTTGATGCGGTGATAAGCGGTGTAACCGAGTGGGGAATATACGCTGAAATCATAGAAAACAAGTGCGAGGGCATGATTGGCATACGTTCCTTGGGCGGTGATTACTTTGAGTTTGATGAGAAGAACTACTGCATCATAGGCCAGCGTACCCGCAAACGTTACCGGCTGGGTGACCACGTTAAAGTCAAAGTGGTACGCTGCAACCTTGAAAAGAAACAGATGGATTATGAATTGGTTTCCACAGAAGAATAATACAAAGGTTTCCATCTGCACTCGGTAATAGGATGGAAAAATGAGCAAAAGAACATTATCTCTGATGAGAAAGAAAACTCTGTCCCTATTGTGTCTGCTGTTAGCAACAATAACTCTAAATGCCCAGGACCGTACCCTGAGGGTAAACTACACATTCTCCGGGAACAACAGGGAAAGTCACATTTTTCTGGATGACCTGAATGTGATTGAAGGTTGGGCAGGACGCCGCGTAAATCTTAAGGATCTTTATGTTGCAGGTAACGGTCAGATAACCATGACCGATGCCCAGACGGGTGATACCTTGTACCGCAACGCATTCAGCACCCTGTTCCAGGAGTGGCAGAACACAGAAGAAGCCACGCAGGTGAGCCGAAGCTTTGAGAACGTGTTCCTGCTGCCTATGCCCACCGGTAAGGCGCTGGTTGAGGTCAGGCTTACGGATAACTACAACAAGGTTGTTGCCACACTGAGCCATACCGTTGACCCAGAGGATATACTCATACGCCGCATAGGGCAGAACCCGCCCAAGTGGAAATACCTTCACCATGGCGGCAGTCCTGAAAAATGTATAGATGTGGTCATAGTACCGGAGGGCTATTCCGCCGATGAAATGGAACTTTTCTATAAAGATGCTGACATAGCGGTAAAAAGTCTTCTGTCATACCAGCCGTTCAAGTCTATGAAGGACAGGTTCAACATACTGGCTGTAGAACTGCCCTCCAAGGAAGGATCGGTTAGCGATCCCAAAAACGGACTTTGGTATGATACTGCTCTTGGCTCTCATTTCAGTACCTTCTATTCGGACCGCTATCTGACTACTCTGAGGTTGAGGCAACTGCATGATAAACTTGCGGGCGTACCATACGAACATATAATCATACTTGCCAATACCGATGTGTATGGCGGTGGCGGTATATTCAATTCCTATACCCTTACCACAGCCCATCACCGCGATTTTGCACCTGTTGTGGTACATGAATTCGGACACAGTTTCGGAGGGTTGGCCGATGAGTATTACTACGATGACCAGTATGAGCAGTATTATAATTCCCAGACCGAACCTTGGGAGCCCAATCTGACTACGTTGGTTGACTTTGAATCCAAATGGAAGGATATGATTCCGTCTGGTGTAAAACAGCCTACTCCGTCACCTGTTCATGATCCGCGTTCCAGTATGACTGATTCGCAACGTAGAGAGGTGCAACAACTACCGCCGGTAGGACTGTATGAGGGAGGAGGCTACATGTCAAAGGGTGTATGGCGAGGCTCGTTCGACTGCCGTATGCACACCAACTCATGTCCTGATTTCTGTCCGGTATGCCGCCGCTCGCTGGAGCGCATGATACGGTTCTATACCGAACAGAAATGACACGGGATGAAACGACCCCTTAGTGTCATTTTGCGCAATCACGTACTGCCTGGGTCATCTTGGCCCATGAGTATTTTTTCTTTTCGTCAATTACACCTGAAGTGAACTGCTCCTGGCGGTTGTTGGTAAAGAAATCAACCAAAGCATCAGCTATTTTGGCCGGTTCAGGTTCTACGGCATAGCCGGCCTTGCCGTCAGGAACAATCTCCGCCAGACCGCCCACCTTGGTCACAAGCATCGGTTTTTCAAAATGATACGCTATCTGTGAGACTCCGCTCTGTGTGGCGGTTTTATAAGGCTGTGCTATGATATCGGCGGCACCGAAACAGTAACGTACCTCATCGGCAGGCACGAACTCGTTCTTCCATATTACCAGTCCTTCAAGGCCCAACTGTTTCTCCAGCTCAAAATATTTTTCAGAAGTGCCGTAGAACTCACCGGCCACGATAAGCCGTACGTTCAGTTCACGCAGACGGCTGTCAGCATATGCGTTAAGGAGCAGGTCCAGACCCTTGTAGTCACGTATCAGCCCAAAGAACAGGATATATCTGAAATCGGGATTCAGGCCCAGATGTTCAACAGACTCTTTCCGGCTGCTTATAGCTCCGAAGTGATCATAGAGAGGATGGGGGCTGAACAATCGCGGTCTGCTCTTGTCAAAAAGGTCAATGTCTGCCAGTACTGATTCCGAAAGGGCTACATAGCTGCTTACTGAATTGATGAAGTATTTGGAGAGAATCCTGTCTCCAGGTTTATGCTCATGAGGAATCAGGTTATGAAGTATGGCTACGCATCTGGTTCCGCATTTCCTAAGTCTGCGTGCCACAAATCCCGTAGAGGGCCCCATGAACGGCATCCAGAACGGTACAATCAGGATATCCGGCTTTTCAAGTTTTATCTCTCGTGCCACCTTTGTCCAGTTGAAAGGGTTTACGGAGTTGAGCCTTCTCACAATATCAAGGTTGTCAGGCTTTGGGTCAGGTGAATACTGGGTCTTGCCCGGGAACAGGAAAGAAGGATACTGGAGAGTGAATGTATATATTTTTACAATTTCACCCTCATTTATGAATTCCTGTGCCAGACGGTTGTTGAAATCGGCTATTCCTCCGCGATAAGGCCATGCAGTTCCAAGAATTACAATCTTCATATCCTTTAATTAAAATTACGCTTCAGATGACAAACTTACATAAAAAAAGCCCTGAATGGCAGAATTGGGGATAAAAATCGTATTTTCGCATTCCAAACATATTTTGTCATGAACAAGAATCTTTTGCAAAAGTATTTGCCTTACGTGGTGGCTGTTGTGGTGTTTGCCGTCCTCTCATGTATCTATTGCTCGCCTGTCTTTCAGGGAAAACAATTATATGCAGGCGATAACATGCGGTATAAGGAGGCTGTCCATGAGTCAGTCAAGTATCATGAGGATACCGGCAACTATACATGGTGGACCGGTTCCATGTTTGCCGGAATGCCCAATTATCAGATTGGCGGCGGTCACTACAAGTCTAGTGATCTGATGAAACCGTTGCTCAAACTGCTTCATCCGTCTCACAATACAAGGCTTCCGCTGGTGCTGATGCTTTATTTCTGCTGTTTCTTTGTCCTTTTGCGCTCCGTGGGTGTTGACAGATGGCTGGCAATCATAGGTGCGCTTGCCACCGGGTTCTCATCATATTTCTACATAATCGAACCTGCAGGTCATCATACCAAAGCCTGGTCCATTGCGCTTATGGCTGTAGTGGTGGCCGGTTTCTTCTTTATTTTCCGCAAGAAGTACGGTTTGGGTGTTTCGCTCACAATGATATTCACGGCAATGGGATTCTCGCCGCATCCGCAGATGGCATACTATATGTTCTTGCTTATTGGCGTCCTTTTCTTGGCAGAACTCTATATCCACATCAAAGAGAAAAGGTACAAGGACCTTATTATAGCTTCAGCTCTCTTTGCTGTTTCTGTATTGGTGGGTATAGGAACGGGCTCATCCAATGTCTTTGCCAACAAGGAGTATGTAAAAGAGACCATGCGAGGCGGTCATTCTGATCTGGTTGCTGATAATGCAGGTGCTTCCAAAGGTCTTAGTCTGGATTATGTCACTGCCTGGAGCTACGGCATTGATGAGACTCTCACTTTCATGATTCCCGGCTATATGGGTAATGCGTCGGGTTATGATGTGGGAACGGATTCGGAACTTTATAAACAACTTACCAGCCAGGGAATACCAAAACAGAACGCCAAGGAAATTTGCCAGTCTGCTCCTACATACTGGGGAGAACAGCCTTTTACTGCGGGTCCTGTGTATGCAGGTGCCGTAGTATGCTTCCTTTTCATTCTTGGCCTGCTGTTGGTTAAGGGACCATATAAATGGGCCATTCTGTTTGCTACCTTTATGTCTTTCGCTCTTTCATGGGGTAAGAACTGGATGTGGCTTACCGAGTTGTTCTACAACTGGTTCCCTATGTACAGCAAATTCAGGTCTGTATCGTCTATCCTCATTGTGGCCGAAGTGACAATCCCGTTGCTGGGCTTTTTGGCCGTCAAACAGATTATTGATGGTAAGGTTGAGCGCAATGAACTGAACAAATCAATCTACATTTCAGCGGGAATTACGGGAGGGTTGTGCCTTCTTTTGGCTCTGTTCGGAGGATCCATGTTCTCGTTTACATCGTCTTATGATTCATTCCCGGACTGGTTCGTTTCTGCAATCATTGCCGAGCGCATATCAATTCTGCGCAGTGATTCGTTCCGTTCTTTCCTGTTTATTGTGCTTGCAGCAGGTGTCGTATGGCTGTTTGCCAATCAAAAGCTCAAGAAACAATGGATGATAGCAGCTCTTGGTATCATTGTCGTGGCCGATATGTGGCCTGTTGACAAGCGTTTCTTCAATGACAGCAATTTTGTATCGCTCAAGCAGCTTCAGGGCAATTTTACGATGCAGTCTTATGAAAAAGCCATACTTACCGATACAGACCCGCATTTCAGGGTGCTAAATGCTGCCGTTAATACTTTCAATGATTCCCGTACATCCTATTATCTCAAGTCATTGGGAGGATACAGTGCCGCCAAACTGCGCCGCTATCAGGATATTATAGACGAATACCTCTCCAAGGGTAATCTGGAGGTGGTCAGCATGCTTAACGGCAAGTATATAATCTCAAAAGGTGATGACGGTAATCCTACACCTATGCGTAACCCTGCTGCTCTTGGAAATGCCTGGTATGCTTATTCCGTCTCCAAAGTCAGTAATGCCATGGAGGAGTGTGCTGCACTTGGAAAGGTAGACCTGGCAAGGACTATTGTAGTTGGAGATGATTTCAAACAGTACGTGGAGGGATTCAAGCCTGCCTCAGAGGGCAGTTCCATCAAACTCACCAGTTATGCACCCGATGTGCTCACATATAAGTCCCAGTCATCGGCCGACGGTACGGTCGTATTCTCGGAGATATACTATCCCTATGGCTGGAAGGCATACATAGACGGCAAACCTGCTGAGATTTTCCGTGCCAATTATCTGCTGCGCGCCATGAACATCCCTGCCGGCCAGCATGAGATACGCATGGAATTCCGTCCTGACAGCATCAGAAAGGGTAATACCATTGCTATAATCTGTATAATGATTATGTACGCTACCGTTCTGGGTGTGATAGCAGGAACTCTAGTAAGGCGAGGTCGTCAGCGTAAGTCAGCTTGATGTTCCGTTCGTTTCCGTGTACAATGCCTACCTTCTCTTCCGGGAGGTAGCGCAGTACCGTGCCGCAGTCATCGGTTGCGGTAAAACCGGGGTCTTTCAATGCAATGCGGTAAGCCTCTTGGATGGTCTTCTGCCGGAATCCCTGCGGGGTTTGCATTCTCCATAGCAGACTGCGGTCCTGAATGGAGGTCATATAGGTGCCCTCTTTGTTACACTGGACTATGGTATCCACTGCAGGTATTGCCACATCCACGGCATTGAATGTCTCCATTGCCTTAAGTGTATCGGTTATGATACGTTCCGATACCAGCGGACGTGCCGCATCATGGAACAGCATGACTGTGTCAGGCTTGTCGGCATAATGGCGCACAGCAGCCAGGCTGGAGTCAAAACGCTCCTTTCCACCGGGCAATACAGCCGTGACTTTGGCCCAATTGTTAGCCTTGACCATATCCTTTACCTTATCAATGAATTCATGTGCTGTTACAATAACCGCCTCATCTATTCCCGGATGGTTATGGAAAGTCTGGACGGAGTGTTCCAAAACAGCCTTTCCACCCAAAGGCAGGAACTGCTTAGGGGTGGAAAGGCCGGTCCTTGAACCGGAGCCTGCGGCTAAAATTACTGCAACAGTCTCCATACGGTGTTTTAGCAGACTTCGCTTCCCGGTTTGACGGGGCGTTGTACTGTAGTTACACTAAGTGTGCCGTCAGCATCCAGTGCACTCAGTATCATACCCTGGCTCTCACGGCCAAGTATCTTGCGCGGTGCAAGGTTGGCAATGAAACATACCTGCTTGCCTACCAGATCCTCAGGCTTGTAGTAATTGGCAATACCTGAAAGGATGGTACGTCCGCCCAGACCGTCATCGATCTTGAACTGCAACAGTTTGTCAGACTTGGGAACCTTGATGCACTCAAGGACTGTACCTACGCGGATATCCAGCTTCTCAAACTCCGGGAACTGTATGTTCTCCTTGATGGGTTTGGCAGGCTGAGCTGCTGCTGCAGCTTTCTCATTTTCCTCCTTGCGTTTGAGCAGTTTCTGTATTTGTGCCTCAATTACATCGTCCTCAATCTTCTCGAACAAGAGCTCAGGCTTATTAAGTTTATGCCCGGCTGCCAGCAGGTCAATGGAACCCAGACGGTCCCATTGTGCGCCCTCCAGAGCAATCATCCCGCGCAGTTTCTCGCTTGAGAACGGCAGGAACGGCTCGAATGCGATAGCCAGGTTGGCAACCAGCTGAAGTGATATGTTCAGGATGGTCTCAACGCGCTTCATATCGGTCTTGGCCAACTTCCAGGGCTCTGTATCGGCCAGGTACTTGTTTCCTATGCGGGCCAGGTTCATAGCCTCCTTCTGGGCCTCACGGAACTTGAAGTTGTCAAGCAGAGACTCAAGCTGCTGCTTAACATCGGCAAACTCCTTAAGGGTCTCGCGGTCATAGTCTGTAAGCTCACCGCACTCAGGAACAACGCCGTCAAAATACTTCTGTGTCAGAACCAGGGCACGGTTCACGAAGTTACCGTATATGGCCACCAACTCGTTGTTGTTGCGTGCCTGGAAATCCTTCCATGTAAAGTTGTTGTCCTTGGTCTCAGGAGCATTGGCGGTAAGCACGTAACGCATTACATCGGCCTTGCCGGGGAAATCCTCCAGATACTCATGTACCCATACGGCCCAGTTGCGTGAGGTCGATATCTTGTCATCCTCCAGGTTCAGGAACTCATTGCTGGGTACGTTGTCGGGCAGTATGAATGAGCCCTCGGCCTTAAGCATTGAGGGGAACACTATACAGTGGAACACTATGTTGTCCTTACCTATAAAGTGGATAAGGCGTGTTTCGGGGTCCTTCCACCAGGTCTCCCAACTGCCGCGCTCGGGATGTGCGTCGCAGAACTCCTTTGTGTTGCTTATGTAGCCTATGGGAGCGTCAAACCATACATAAAGCACCTTGCCCTCGGCTCCTTCAACGGGAACGGGAATACCCCAGTCCAGGTCACGGCTCACGGCACGGGGCTGCAGACCCATGTCAAGCCAGCTCTTGCACTGACCGTAAACATTGGGACGCCACTCCTTATGCTCCTCCAGGATCCATTTCTCAAGCCACTCCTGATACTGCTCCAGAGGCAGATACCAGTGTGTGGTCTCCTTCATGACCGGCTTGCTGCCGCTCACGGTGCTTGTAGGATTGATAAGCTCTGTGGGTGAGAGTGATGTACCGCACTTCTCGCACTGATCACCGTATGCGTGATCATAGTGGCAGTGGGGGCACTCACCGGTTATATAGCGGTCAGCCAGGAACATGTGGGCCTCCTCATCGTAATACTGCTCGCTGGTTTTCTGGATAAACTTGCCGGTATCGTACAGTTTGCGGAAGAAATCCGATGCAACCTTATGGTGTACGGGAGAACTGGTACGTCCGTAGATGTCGTAAGAGATACCCATTCCCTTGAAGGTATCCTTCATCTGATAGTGGTAACGGTCAATGATCTCCTTGGGGGTTACACCCTCTTTCTTGGCTCGGATAGTGATGGGCACTCCGTGCTCGTCACTGCCTCCTATGAACATCACATCCACCTTCTTCAGGCGTTGGTAACGGACATAAATATCGGCCGGAACGTATGCTCCTGCCAAATGACCTATGTGCAGCGGGCCGTTGGCATAGGGCAGAGCCGATGTAACCAGAATCCTCTTGTAATCTTTCATATTATATACTAAATCGTTTCAGACCGCAAATTTACGCTTTTATTTGCTGTGAGACAATAGTGTAGTTTCCATGAGTCTTTTTTTGGGGTATAAGTACTAAAATTTTCCACTTGCAGTAGCAGAACTGTCAGTTTGGGGAGCGTCAGTGCAGTGGCGTTAAGCGGAGGGCTTTGGAGGATCCCGTTAAGAACGGCGCATGTTTGACGAACGTTAGACCCCGAAGGGGGCTATAAGGAGGAGTTCGACGTTTAGGGTCCGGAGAAGCCCGGAGTAGCCACGGAACGTCGTCTCCCCAAACTGACAGTTCTGCGGTGTTTCAAATACTTATACCCCAAAAAAGATACACGGAAACGACACTATTTTATCACTTGCCCCATGAGGCGCGGTCCAGACTACGGTAGCCTATGGCTTCGGCGATATGGTGCGGGCGGATTGTGGCTGAGCTGTCCATATCGGCAATGGTTCGTGCTACTTTCAGGATGCGGTCGTATGCACGAGCCGACAGATTCAGGCGGTTCATGGCTTCACCCAGCAGATGTATGGAGGCAGGCTCTGCCTTTGCATAGCGGCGCAGCATGCGCGAATCCATCTGTGAATTGCAATAAATGCCCTTTTCATCGGCAAATCTGGCGGCTTGCACCGCTCTGGCCCTGATTACCCGCTCACGAATAACGGAGCTTGTTTCACCATGTTGTTCCGATGACATGTCATTGAATCCTACCGGCAGTATTTCACACTGCAGGTCAAAGCGGTCCATAAGTGGTCCTGATACTTTGCCCAGATAGCGTTCAATGACCGTTGGTGTGCAGTGACACTCTTTTGTAGGATGGTTATAATACCCGCACGGACAAGGATTCATTGAGGCTACAAGCATGAACGATGCAGGGTATTCCACCCGGTATTTGGCACGTGAGATTACTATTGTCCTGTCCTCAAGTGGCTGACGCAACACTTCAAGTGCTGAGCGGTTGAACTCAGGCAGTTCATCAAGATAGAGCACTCCATTTGAGGCGAGTGAAATTTCCCCGGGTTGGGCGTTGGCTCCTCCACCGGTAAGGGCTACATTGGTTATGGTATGATGCGGGTGACGGAATGGTCGTTCTGTAATCAGTGCAGCTCCATGACCTGTGAATCCTGCAACAGAGTGGATTCGGGTGGTCTCAATGCTCTCCTCCTTGGTTAGTGGTGGCAGAATTGACGGAAGTGCTTTCGCCATCATGGATTTGCCGCTTCCTGGGGGACCGACCATAATCAGATTGTGAGATCCTGATGCAGCAACTTCAAGTGCACGTTTTATTGCATTTTGCCCCTTTACATCGGCAAAATCGGCACCTGAATAGTTTTGATCGGCAATTTCGGTTTCATGCAGCCTGTCCAAGGGAGAGATGTGTCCGGGACAATCATTAAGCAAATCTACTACTTCACGGATATTGCTGGCCCCATATACCTCCAGTCCCTCTATGACAGCGGCTTCCGGGGCATTCTGTGCCGGCAGGATTATTCCTTTGAAACCCTCGTTATGGGCTTTGATAGCCATTGACAATGCACCTTTTACAGGCTGGAGAGTGCCGTCAAGCCCCATCTCACCCATAATGACGTAGTCGTCCAGCAGAGAAGTTGACAGTTCCCCTACTGATGCCATTATTCCCACTGCCAGCGGCAGGTCGTATGCTGCTCCCTCCTTGCGTATGTCTGCGGGAGCCATGTTGATTATAATCTGGCACGACGGGAATTTGTAACCGTTCACCTGGAAAGCCGAAACTATGCGTTCATGGCTTTCCTTGACTGCGCTGTCAGGCAGTCCTACAAGAAAGAACCTGATACCGCGTGATGTACTCGCTTCGATTGTAACGATGTATGCGTCTATCCCTTGGACAGCCGCACCGAAAACTTTGATAAGCATGGTCAGATAGATTATTGGTTGTAAACATTAGGAGGTACGTGGAAAAGGAAAAAACTATAATCGGAAAGGTTATTCAAGCTTCAAAGTCAGTTTCTTGGGCTTGTCGTCTTTTTTGTCAGTCTTTTTTGTGGTCTTTGGTTTTTCTGTCTTTGCTTTTGGTAATGACCTGTTAAGTTCTTTGTCAATATCCTGGAACGAGTTGGTAACATACATTACTTTTTTGGCACTGTTCAATAAAATGTACACCGGGATTGACGTAACATTTGTACTTTGGACAATCCTGCTCTGCCATCCGTTGGTTTCAATGTAGGAAAACCAACTTAAGGTATCATTTGAGATAGCCTCTTTCCAGCGTTCGGCATTTACATCAATAGAAATATCCGCTACATTAAGACTTCTCTCACTGTACTTATTCAACAGTTCTCCCAATGATTTGCGGGCGTTCAAACCTTCTATACCGTTCCATGAAGCCCAAACGCACAGCAAAAGGTCATTCTTGTTACCGCTTGACTGGGCAAACTGAATCTTGTATCCCGCTGAATCCCTGAGCGTAGGAGTAAGATAAACGTTGGCGGGAAGTGCGTCCTTGAATTCAGTCTTAAGTGAAGTGATATATGGCGCATCCTGCATATTGCCGCTCATCCTGTTTATGATTCCTTTGACAGTCTGCTGTTCAGCATGATTCTTGAGAACCATATTGTCATATATCAGGTATGGGGCTACTTCCGAGAACGGGTCCTTGGTTATGAAGGAGTCAATTCTATTGACAGTCTGCTCTAGTGTGCTGTCATTGAGAGATTCAAGATAGAATGACTGATATGAATCATTGTACAATCCACCCGATACGCTGAACAGTCCTGAATCTGAAGGAATTTCAATTACTGATTCCAGATCCTTCTGGGCAAAGACCGGATGATGACGGCCGTCGGGCAAAAAAAGTATGAGCGTTGTGACCGTATCCGGACGGAAAGACCATTTGAACTGCCCGTTGTTGCAGTATATTGTGTCAATCCTGTCAAAACGTGAGTCAAGGCCCACAACGATAATGGAGTCGATGTCTCCCTGTACGGTTCCATGCAATATGAACATGCCCCTCTTTCCGCATGAAGCGGACAGAATCATAAGCATAGCCATAATAACAGGAACCAGTCTCTTCATAATGCGGTTATTTTGCGGCGCGTTTGCGTTCCAGCTCGTTCAGTATGATCTTGCGCATGCGCATGCTCTTGGGGGTAACCTCAACGTACTCATCGTTCTTGATGTACTCCAGAGCCTCCTCAAGTGAGAAAATCACGGGAGGAGCAATGTGGGCTTTCTCGTCGGCGCCGCTGGCACGCATGTTGGTAAGCTGCTTACTCTTTGTAACGTTTATGACCAGGTCCTTCTCATGAACGTGCTCTCCAACTACCTGGCCTGCATAAACCTGATCCTGCGGGTTCACAAAGAACTTGCCGCGGTCCTGCAGCTTGTCAAGTGCGTAAGCGAACACGGTTCCGGTCTCCATGGCAACCATCGATCCGTTGGTGCGGCGCTCAATGTCACCCTTGTAAGGCTGATACTCCTTGAAACGGTGTGCCATCACGGCCTCACCCTGAGAAGCTGTAAGAACATTGGTGCGAAGACCGATGATACCGCGTGAAGGGATATCAAACACTATTACCACGCGGTCACCTTGAGTATCCATCGATGTCATCTCGCCCTTGCGTTTTGTGGCCAGGTCAATCATTTTACTGGCAAACTCTTCGGGAACGCTGATGGTGAGTTCCTCAATAGGCTCGCATGTGCGGCCGTCTATATCCTTCATTATCACCTGGGGCTGACCTACCTGGAGTTCATAACCCTCACGGCGCATGGTCTCAATGAGAATTGAAAGATGCAGCACGCCACGTCCTGATACAATCCACTTGCCGTCCTCCTCGGTGCGGTGTACGCGCAGAGCCAGATTCTTGTCCAGTTCCAAACTTAGACGGTCCTGGATATGGCGTGAAGTGACGTATTTGCCCTCTTTACCAAAGAAAGGTGAATCATTTATTGAGAAGAGCATACTCATAGTAGGCTCATCGATTGCGATTGGTGGCAGGGGATCGGGGTTCTCGGCATCACAGATTGTATCGCCTATCTCGAACTTGTCAAGACCTACTATGGCGCAGATGTCACCTGCCTCAACGCTGGGAACGCGCTTGCGGCCCATACCCTCAAAGGTATGCAGTTCCTTGATCTTTACTTTTTCCTTGCTGCCGTCGCGGTGTGCAAGGGTGCAGGTCATACCCTCGTCCAAGGTTCCGCGGTTAACGCGGCCCACTGCTATACGTCCGGTATATGATGAATAGTCAAGTGATGTGATAAGCATCTGCAGCGTTCCCTCCTCCTGTTTGGGGGCGGGAATGTACTTTATGATTGCATCAAGCAAAGGCAGTATGTTGTCTGTAGGCTGTTTCCAGTCTGTGCTCATCCAGTTCTGCTTGGCTGAACCGTAGAGTACCGGGAAATCCAGCTGGTCCTCTGTGGCATTGAGTGCAAACATCAGGTCAAAGACCATTTCATAGACCTCTTCCGGACGGCAGTTGGGCTTATCTACCTTGTTAACAACAACTATAGGTTTCAGTCCTATCTGGAGTGCTTTCTGCAGGACGAAGCGTGTCTGTGGCATGGGGCCCTCAAAAGCATCGACCAGAAGGATGCAGCCGTCGGCCATGTTGAGCACGCGCTCAACCTCACCGCCAAAGTCGGAGTGTCCCGGAGTGTCAATGATGTTGATCTTGGTATCCTTATAAGTAATAGATACGTTCTTGGACAGGATGGTAATGCCGCGCTCGCGCTCCAGGTCATTATTGTCGAGCATGAGTTCTCCTTTGGCCTGGTTGTCGCGGAACAGGTGTCCGGCCAGCATCATCTTGTCAACCAGTGTCGTCTTACCATGGTCAACGTGTGCGATAATAGCTATGTTTCTTATGTTCATTTTTTTGGTTAAGTGATTTCTATTATAAAGCTAATCTAAGATTGACCGGTTCCAAATTCTGTTAGGATAAGAAACATAAGGCTTATCCAACCCTTTCCCCTCCGCCCCTTTCCCAAGAAAGGGGACTTCACCTTCGGCTCAAGGTAACAAAATGGAACCTTTATCAAATCTTGAACTCGGGCTGCAAAGTTACGGTAAAAATGTCAGATTTTTCATTGTGTATTAAAAAAGAAGCTCTATCTTTGCGCCCGCTAAACGAGTTTTCACATTATTTTTAAGAAAATGTATTTAGACAAAGAGAAAAAACAAGAGATCTTTGGACAATACGGAAA
>Ga0265298_10001006_pt1 | contig 41840 bp, 29 predicted proteins | sample AusTroGonzalo_MG_3_FD_193486 | JGI IMG/M metagenome (GOLD analysis project Ga0265298, IMG submission 193486) | Bovine rumen microbial communities from tropical cattle in Woodstock, Queensland, Australia - Gonzalo_01 | ecosystem: Host-associated > Mammals > Digestive system > Stomach > Rumen ... | reverse complement strand
CTTCAGGACGCGGCTGTTGTCGCCGAATCCGGGCCACAGCCAGCGGCCGTCGGCGGTCTTGCGGAACCAGTTCACGCAGAAAATCTTCGGCAGTTTGGCTCCGGCGACTTTGCCGATGTCCAGCCAGTGCTGGAAATAATCGCCCATGTTGTAGCCGCAGAACGGCAGCATGGCGAACGGGTCGCGGCGGACCGTGCCGGCCTTGACGTCGAGCGCGGCGGCGGTCACTTCGGAACCCACGGAGGAACCGATCATCACGCCATGTTCCCAGGAGAGGGACTGATAGACCAGCGGCAGGGTGGACGGACGGCGGCCGCCGAACAGGAACGCGTCGATCGGCACGCCTGCAGGATCTTCCCAGTTGCTCGCGATGGCCGGGCAGTTCTTGGCGCGGGCGGAGAAACGGGCATTCGGATGGGCGGCCTTGACGGGCTTGCCTTCGGCGTCCACTTTGCCGGCTTCCCAGACGTTGCCTTTCCAGTCGATGAGCTTTTCGCCTTCTTCGAGCGGAACGTCAATACCTTCCCACCAGATGTCGCCGTTCTTGCGGAGGGCGCAGTTGGTGAAGATGGTTTCTTTCGCGCAGGAGAGCATGGCGTTCTTATTGGATTTCATCGAGGTGCCGGGGGCGACGCCGAAGAAACCGTTTTCGGGGTTGATGGCATACAGACGGCCGTCTTTGCCGAATTTCATCCAGGAGATATCGTCGCCGATGGTCTCGACTTTCCAGCCGGGGATGGTCGGAATGAGCATGGCGAGGTTGGTCTTGCCGCAGGCGGACGGGAACGCGCCGGTGACGTATTTGACTTTGCCCTGAGGATTGGTGAGCTTGAGGATGAGCATGTGTTCGGCCATCCAGCCTTCATCGCGGGCCTGGACGGAAGCGATGCGGAGCGCGAGACACTTCTTGCCGAGGATGGCGTTGCCGCCGTAACCGGAACCGAACGACCAGATCTCACGGGTTTCGGGGAACTGGGCGATGTATTTCTTTTCCATCGGAGCGCAGGGCCAGACGCCGTTGTCGGAAGCGCCGTTTTCAAGCGGTTTGCCGACGGAGTGAATGCAGGGCACGAATTCGCCGTCTTTGCCGAGGATCTCAAGCACTTTGTTGCCGACGCGGGTCATCACGTGCATATTGATCACCACGTAGGGGGAGTCGGTGATCTCCACGCCGATCTTGGCGATGTTGGAGCCGACCGGGCCCATGGAGTAAGGAATGACATACATGATGCGGCCGTGCATGCAGCCTTTGAACAGGCCGCGCAGGGTCTTCTTGAGTTCGACCGGGTCGATCCAGTGGTTGGTCGGGCCGGCGTCTTCCTCTTTTTCGGAAGCGATGAACGTGCGGGCTTCGACGCGCGCCACGTCGGACGGATCGCTGCGGAACAGCACGCAATCCGGACGCAGTTTGCTGTTCAGGCGGACCGCCAGGCCCGATTTGACCATTTCGTCGCACAGTCCGTAATACTCGGTGCTGGTACCGTCGCACCAGTAGATGCCTTCCGGTTCACAGAGTTCCGCCCATTCGTTGACCCAGGCAACCATCTTGGCATGATCGGGTGCCGCGTTCAAGTTCTTTACCATTTTTTCCTCCATTTTTTCTATTGGTTGAAGTGATCTCTTCATCCATCATTCGAAATTCAAATAATATACCACGACGCAACTGCTTTTTCAAACCGGAAAATCCCATTTTATCATCAATTTTTTCAGTCCAAACATATTTTGCTGTAACAATTTGCAAGATAATGAAAAGGTTTGGAAAAGTTTGATTTTTTTTGAAAGATTTTCAAGCCGTGAAACAGGGGACCGGACTGATCAACTGTGTCCGCGAACACTGCAGCGGAGAAAACGGAGCGGTGCCCGTTGCGATAGATTTAGTTTTTTTCAATTTCGGCTTGACTTTTTTCAGCATGGTGATATATTTAATCAGTATTAAACCAATGTAATATAAAGGTAATCAAAAAAATGATCATGCCGAATACCAAATATTTCAAGCTGCAGAACCTGCTCAAAGAGGAACTGCAGAGCGGGAAATTCCAGGTCGGTGACCGCTTTTATACGGAAAAAGAGATCATGCGGAAATACCATGTCAGCAGCGTTACGGCCGCGCGCACCCTGAGCGAAATGACGCAGCAGGGGTATTTCGAGCGGAAGCGCAAGCTGGGTACCTTTGTGCTGGGAACGCGGACAATACCCGGCATGAGCGGTGAAGTCATGACTTGTCCGCTGTATATCAATCAGGCCGGTCATGAAGAAGCGGCACGTCAGGGGCCCTCGTGGTTTCTGGTGGAGGAGATCCGCCGGGGCATCATCAATGCCTATCCGGGGATGGTCAAGATCCTTCCCATGGACGAGATCATCCGGTCCGCGGAGCAGGATCCGGGGCTGCTGACCATTCTTTTCCCGCAGCGGATCGAATTTTTTGCGGAAAAATATCAGTCCCGCTGTCCGGCCAACACGATTGAGATCCTGCTGCCGCCGAATTTCGGTTCTCCGGTGAATTGCGTCCGGCCCGATTACATGATGGGCGTATTCGATGCGGTTTCGCATCTGATCCATCTGGGACACCGCCGGATCGTCTATATCGGTTCGGACAATGCAAGATATCGTTATGCGGCCTATCGGATCGCATTGGAGACACACCGGCTGGAAATGTTTCCTGAACTGGTGATCCGGCAGAAATCGGCGATCAGCAGCGACGATGTCGATGGTTATGCCGACCGGCTACTCCGGCTCCCGGCAGATAGCCGTCCGACTGCAGTTTTCTGCGACACAGACCGTGTCGCACTTTGGTTTATGGAAGCGGTCGGCGACCATGGCCTTTCGGTTCCGGATGATATTTCCGTGATAGGTTTTGACAATATACCCGAATCGGAGACTGCCCCGGTTCCTTTGTCGACGGTCCGGGTGCCGTATTACGAAATCGGCAAGACGGCTGTTGAGGTTCTGATGGAAAAAATCAAAACCGGCTGCGATCTTCCGCCCCGGATGCTCCCGGCGGTTTACGTCATGCGCAAGTCAGCCGGTCCGGTGAAAGGAAAACATCCTTGAGCCCGGTCCAAACCTGATCGCAAATCGGCCAATATGAAATGAAAAAACTCAAATAATGGAATTGAAAAATGAAACCGATACAAATCTCAAGAAAGGAAAGCAGTATGAAAAAGACATCAAACCCGAAGTGCATGCGGAAGGCCATGCGTTCAACTTTTACGCTCATAGAGCTCCTTGTCGTAGTTGCGATCATAGCAATTCTGGCCGGGATGCTGCTGCCTGCGCTGAACTCGGCAAAGAGGAAAGCCAGAGGAATTGGCTGTATGAATAATCTTAAGCAGAATGGGTTGGCATTTAACGTTTATGCGGGGGACAATCAGGAATATTATCCGCCCTGCAACAATTATACTGATTACAACGGGAGCATGGTCACATTTACTCTTATTCAGTATCTGGCGGTCACTGCCGGAATTTATAAAACCCTGAATTCTCCTTATTATAATTCCGACAATAAGGATCCCGGATTTAAAAACGGCATCAGGAAATTTGCCATGTTCCATTGTCCTGAAACGGAAACGTCTTTCTGCACAAGGAGCGGGACTCCGCGGATCATTACGAATTACATGGCAAACGCCTGTATTTTATGGACAAATACCAAGGCCGAAGGATTTACATGCGGCATCCGGAACGGGGGATTGAAATTCCCCTCCAAAAATCTGCTGATGGCAGACGGGATCGTTTCGAAAGGGCAAACCTGGATCATCAATACATGGTATATTACACAGACAGCGGGCGGCGGGAAAGGTGCTGTGGCATATCGTCACACGGGCAACTATACGAATATTCTGATGGCGGACGGTCACGCTGAAGCGCAGAAAATGCGCAATTTACCGGATATTGCGACGTCGACCAAACATCCCGGACGGGGAACAAGTTCCACCTGGCCGTTTATCTACAAGTAAAATCTGACCGAACCAAGAAAGACATGCTGCTATGAAACCCCTCTTTTATCTCTTCCTATTCCTTTCTTTGCTGGCGGCCGGAGCGGAACCGGGATTGCTGCTGTACAGCAGTTTCAACAAATTCTCGACCGTTCCGGACTTTTCCGTTGTCCAAGTGAAAACCGGCGGGATCGCGTCGGAATTGCAGCTGCGCATGTATAAAGGTCCGAAGGGAAAAGACAATGGAGTAGAATTGAACAACCGTGAATTCATCTCTTATACGGGGACGGGGATCATCAATCCCGGCCACGGCACAATTTCCTTCTGGGTCAAACCGGTCAACTGGAAGATGCATGACGGTGGCAAATATTATCATAAACTGATCACGGTCAGAAGAAAAAACAAACTGCTGCTGCGGCTGCTGCGTGAAGGCAGCAGCAATATGCTTTCGCTGCATTATGCGGGCGGTAAAGTCTATGCCATGCCCAAATGGGAACCCGGGGAATGGCATAAGATCGATTTTACCTGGAATTCAAACAGCCTGAAACTGTATATCGACGGGAAAACCCCGAAAAACGATTCCAGTCAGGTAAAGATATTCCGGGAGACGCCGAATTTTCCGAACTTGGCCGGGACGGTCCTTTACTTGAACGATAATATGACCTGGCTGGTGGATCCCGAATGGAAAACCGCGTATGACGAGTTCAAGGTTTATGACCGGGTTCTTTCTCCGTCGGAGATTTTGGCTGACTATGAAAAATATTATCCTTCCAAAAAAGTGACCGAAAAGCCGTTTGCAAAAATTCCGGCGGTTTTGCCGATTTGTCATCAGATCCCGATCGCGGCCAAACCGCGGGAGGAACGTCTGGCGGCTGTGACGGTAACCCGGAAAAAGGATTGGCTGATTCTGGATTATACGGTTCCCAATTCCGGTGCTTATTGTTCCCTGACCCGGCGTGATGGAGAACTCTGGCGGAATGACGCAGTGGAATTTCACGCTTTAGGGAAGGATGGGAAAGCGCGTCAGTTCATTGTCAATCCCGCGGGTGCTCTCTATGATTCTCTGGGCGGAAACGCTTCCTGGAATTCCCGTGCCCGGGTTTCTGCCCGGCGGGAAAAAAAACAATGGCATGCCCATCTGGAAATTCCCTTGGAGGATTTGCAGGCGGGTAACACTTTGCAGGCTAACTTCGGTGTTTCATCGCCGTCATCCAAAGGCTACCCTTATACCTGGAGTCCTTTATTGGCGGATACTACTGGATTTTCCGACCGGCGGTCTTTTGGAACACTTCAGCTGGACGGTCCGGAAACCGGACTGATCGGGTTGACCGGATTCGGGAGTCTTACCACGGGTGAACTGGCTGTGGAATATCTGAAAGTACCGGGGACGATGGCGGAATGTATTATCAAAACCGCGGATGGTGACCTCAGCAAAACCTTTCGGAAAAATCTGCCGGCGGGACAGGCGGAACTCAGTTTTTCCGTCAAAGATTCATCGGGCAAGACAATTTACCGCTTCTCCCGTGATTTCGTGGTGAATCCCCCTCTGCTGATGACGGTCATGGGCAATTGCTATGCAGGAACGATCGACTGCCGGCTGGATTTTTCGGCATCCGGAATGAAGCAGGCGGACGGACTCATCACCGTGTCGAAAGACGGACGGTGCTTTATCCGGAAGGAATTTCATTCGGACAAGGGGGATTGTGAGATCAGTCTTCCGGTCCCGAAGGATCTTCCGGAAGCATCAACGTATACTGTGGAGGCGAAAGTCGGCAAGTACAGCATCAGCAAACCGTTCCGGTATCCGGATATGACTCCGTATCGTCAGCGGGTCGCGGTCAACCACGATGTCCCGCGGCCCTGGCATGCTGTCAAGGTATCCGGCAATACGGTTTCGGTGCTGGACCGGACTTATCACTTTGAAGCCGGACCGCTGCCTGTGCAGACGGTATCCCGGGGGCAGAAGCTGCTGGCCGTACAGCCGGCATGGATCCTGAACGGGAAACCGCTGCAGTGGAGTGCAGTCCGGTTCGGCAGGAATTACGGGGATTATGTGGAAATCTTTGCGGACGGTTCGTTTGATGGCGGGAAAGCGCGGTCCGCAGGGGAACTCTGGTTCGACGGAATGTATAAGTTCCGGATAACCCTGACGCCTTCGGGACCGCTGAAACTGAATTCGATGCACCTGACCTGGTCGGTGTTCCGGGATGCTGCGCGTTATCTGCTGGTTCCGGGTTTTGTTCCCTGGAAGTCTGATACGGTCAAACGCACCTGGACGCTGTCAGGAACCAAGGCGAAAGGCTGCACGATGATCTGGCTGACCGGCTATGTCAACGGGTTTGCCTGGTCGTGTGATTCCAATGCCAACTGGATCATAGATCAGAACCGGCATAACATCTCAATCGTCCGCAATGAGCGGCAGGCGGATGTCAGGGTAAGTATTCTGGCGAAGTCCGCCGTCCTGAAAAAGCCGGCGTCCTACACCATGGTCTTTCAGGCGACTCCTCCGAAACATCCGGACAGATCCTACCGTGAGATTTGTTCAGGCGCGAGGTGGCAGCCCAAGTCCGACTATGTGGCGGTCGGCGGTCATTCCTGGAACGGCCCGGTTACGGATGAACATATCCCCGGCGTGGTCGGCATGGTGCCGGCGGACATGGCGAAATTCCGGAAGTCGATGCAGGAACTCCATGCCAAGGGGTTCAAAACGAAGATGTACGGCATGCCGACCCACATGGGAAAGCCGGATGAAGCTTATGACTGGCTGTTTAAAGGATGTGCGACTCTGCCGGGCTTCCCCTGGGAAGCGCGTGATCCGGTCACCAAGGAACGTTATCTGATCGAACCCTGCTGCGGCCATACGCCGGTCAGTGATCTCCATGCCTGGAATCTCGACCGGCTGTATCGGGAGGTCCCCGAGCTGGACGGCTGTTATTTTGACATTATGAGCAATTTCACCTGTAAGAACCCGCTGCACGGATGCGCGGGAACAGATGCCTTTGGACATTCCTATCAGACCCTCAATATTTTTCACCGTCGGGCTCATTCCCTCCGGATCCTGAAGATCCACCAGAAATACAACCGCAATTTCGGGGTCCATGCACATAGTGCCTATTATCCTTTTATCCACGATCTGGGCGATTACTGGATGCCGGGAGAAGAACTCTTCTCCGCCATTGCCGCCAATCCGGAATGGGGGTATCTGGAAACCCTCTCCCCGGAAGCCTATCAGTCTGCCTGGAACAGCGAGATCCGCGGCATGGCGATCGAGGCTTGCATGCAGCTGACCCGGATCCCCCGTATTTTGAAACTGCCGAAGCAGAAAATTGCCGCAATGCGTTCGGATGAATACTTCATCCATGCTTTGGCGCCGTCTATCCTCTATGATTACAGCAGCAGTGCTTTCGGCGCTGATCCGCTGAACTCACCGCTGTTCAAACTGGTGACGCTCCGCAAAGATGTCAAGATGGCCTCTGCCCGCTTCCACGGCTACTGGACCGATCCGGCAACCATTGGATCCGCTCCGCCGATCCGGGTTTCCTGGTATTCCTGGTCCGGAAATGCACCTCACACCCGGATGCTTTGCCCCGTCAATACCGGCCGAGAACCGGTTCGGACCGGTCTGAAGTTCGACTGGAAAAAAATCGGTATTGCCGCTCCCTCCGTAATGACCGATCTCTGGACCGGCAAGTTTTTTACCGAACAGGAACTGGAAAACTACCAGCTGAAAGGTCATAATTTCATGATGCTGGTCCCGGGTAAGGTCGAGGTGAAAAAGGCCGTTGCTCCGGCCAGGAAAAAAGTTCGGACTAAAGCTGCTAAAGGGAAAACGGTTCGGTGAAAAACCTGAATTTCGAAATGGAGATGGTTTGAAATGATGTTCCGAATTGCAAACGCGCTTCTGGCGTTGTGTCTGTCCTGCACTTTGGCTTCCGCGGAAGATAAAAAAACGTCCCCCAAACCGATGCTGAAGGTTCCGCCCGCGGTTTTTGCCGTGGGTGAGGAATATCAGATTCTGGTCCTGGCACCGGACACGCTGGTCCGGCTCCGCATCGGAGATCAGTTCTACAGCGATCATATCAACGGGGTGAGGCCGTCCCGGAAATCTGTTCACCGCTTCCGCATCCCGATGCCGGTATTGGACCGGGCGGGGAAATACGAGGTGTTCTGCCGGAAATTGCCGAAGCGGCTGCCGTATATGCACCAGACCACCCCGGAACCGGAATCGAGCAGCCGTTACGATTTCCGGAAAATTCCGGAAAAAGACATCCGCATTTATCATCTTTCCGACACGCATGACCGTTTTGAAGCTCCGATCCGTGCGGCGCAGGCGTCCGGACGCATCGATCTGCTCGTGCTCAACGGCGACATCACGGACAAAATGGTGAATGCCGAACAGCTCGAATATCCATGTATTCTGGCGGGCCGGATTTCCGGCGGTTCCATTCCGGTGATCTATACGCGGGGAAATCATGAATTGCGGGGCGAATTTGCCGAATTTGTTCAGGATTATACTCCGAACCGGGACGGAAAACTCTACTATACGGTCCGTCTGGGGCCGATTTGGGCTTTGGTCCTGGACTGCGGCGAGGACAAGGTCGACGAACTGCCGGTTTACGGTTTTGCCATTGACTGTGCGCGCCACCGTCAGGAGGTGCTTGCCTACATGAACCGGGTATTGGATGAAGGCGGTTTCAAAGCGGCGGGAATCAAATATAAAATGGTGATCTGCCATGTGCCTTTTTCCGCGTTGATCGCCCGCAAAAAAGAAGATGAACTCCTGCGGAGGAGATTCATGATTTACGGCGAATGGTGCAAGCTCCTCCGGACCCGGCTGATGCCGGATCTGACGCTTTGCGGACATATGCACCAGACTCAGATCCTTCGCAGCAATTCCTATCCTTTTCCCGTAATCGTGGGGAGTCGTCCGGGCCGCGAACAGAAATTCACAGGGACTTCCATAGAACTGATGGAAAAGACGGCGGTGGTAAAATTCTCCGATCAGGACGGACAGGTGGAATCTGAAACCGCCATCCCCTTGAAAAAACCTTAAAAAATATTCCCGGACAGTTTTTTTGATGTCGCTTTTCACTTGAAAGGTCAAGGAAAGAACGCCGGTCAAGGCAAATCCGATACGCATGGCCGGCGGCTGCCCGGATGGGAATCCTGTTCTCCGCTTTTTTACACGCTTTTTTTAACAATTTTCGGTTCTGGTTCCATTCGGGTTGGTCCGAATCCGAAAAAAATTTCAAAAAAATTCACTTTTGGCAGTGGCTTTTAAAAAAAACGGTATTAGATTACTGAATATGAGTTGAAAATTCTCCAAAAAAAGAGGTGAAAAATGCCGTTGATGATACCGTTTACGCTTCCCGGACTGGCCGATACCAGCCTTTATTATGCTTTCAGAAATTCCGATGTGCTCGGAAAAGGGATCGTGATCGTCCTTTTCCTTTTTTCCATGATCACCTGGTGCATCATGGCCGATAAGGGGATCGGCCTGAAATGCGCACTGCGGGACTGTGCGGCATTTCTGGAAAAATTCCGTTCGAAACGCGATCCGATGACCTTTGCCGACCGGATCGAAGAAGAGCCGAGTCCAACCGCCCGGGTATGCGAGGCTGCCTATCTCCGAATCAGCCAGATGAACGTAACTCTGCCGAACGGCGCCAGCCGCGCGCTGTCGTTCGAAGAGATCGATATCATTCGGGCGACCATGGAACAGGCGGTGGCCGACCAGATCATTGTGCTCGAAGGCAAGATGATTTTTCTGGCGACGGCGGTCAGCATCAGTCCGTTTATGGGATTGTTCGGAACGGTGTGGGGCATCATGCTCGCTTTCACGGAACTGGCGATCGCCGGCAAGGCGGATATCCAGACGCTTGCTCCCGGCGTCAGCGGCGCTCTGCTCACCACGGTGGGCGGTTTGCTCGTGGCCATTCCTTCGGTGATCGGCTACAACGTTATCACCAGTCAGATCAAATCCACGATCGTCCATTTGGACAACTTTGTCGAAGAATTCATTGTCAAGCTCAAAATCGAAAATATCGCGCTTCAGGAACTGCAGGAACAGGAAAGAAAAGCCCAGGAGCAGAAAGATCTGCTCGAAAAGGCCCGTCAGGAGCAGGAACGCATCCGTCAGCAGGAACAGGCTCGCCAGGAAGAGCAGGCCCGCCTGGAAAGGGAACGCAGACAGCTCGAACAGGAACGTCAGGAGAATGAGCGCAGACGGCTCGAACAGGAACGTCTGGAGAATGAGCGCAGACGGCTCGAACAGGAGCGTCTGGAACAGGAGCGGATCCAGAAAGAGGAGCAGGCCCGTCTGGAACAGGAACGGATCCGCCAGCAGGAACAAGCCCGTCTGGAACAGGAACGGCTCCAGAAAGAGGAACAGGAGCGGATCCAGAAAGAGGAACAGGCCCGTCTGGAACAGGAGCGGCTCCAGAAAGAGGAACAGGAGCGGATCCGCCAGCAGGAACAGGCCCGTCTGGAACAGGAGCGGCTCCAGAAAGAGGAACAGGCCCGCCAGGAGAGTGAACGCAAACGGTTCGAACAGGAACGTTTTCAGCGGGAACAGGCCAGTCTGGAGCGGGAGTTCAATCTTCAGAATACTGTGCAGCCTGAGCCGGAAGAACCGGAACAGCCTTCTCTGCGTCAGCCCGACCTGACTGGGATCCAGAATCCGAACGACACCCCGTGGGAGACCTGATCCATGCGCCGTCGTTTCCAAAGCAAAACTTATGATGAGATCAACATCACGCCGCTGATGGACACGGTGTTTTTTCTGCTGATCATTTTCATGATCACGGCTCCGCTGCTGGAATACAGCATCGATGTCTCCCCGCCGAAGATGGAAGCGGCCGAGATCAAGGCCGATGACTACACCAAAGTGATCCATGTCACGAAAGACAAAATCATCCAGTTTGAACGGAAAAAGAATATTTCCATGCAGGAACTGCTGGCGCGTCTGCGGGAAATGAAGCAGGACCGTAACAGCAGGAAATACAAATTTTTTCTGCGTGCGGACCGGGAACTGCGGTACGGCGATGTGATCGATGTGTTCAAGAACATCAAAAAGGCCGGCTTTGCTGATATCTCGCTGGTCACGGAGGCCGAGCAATGATCCGGGGACAGACCATGAACCGTTTTCTGCTGCGTGCCGGACGGGTGCCGGGTGAAGAACCGTTGCCTTATGTCCGGACCGGCCGCCAGACGGTGATCGCCGGCATCGTGCTGGCCTGTCATGCCGCTCTGATCATCATTCCGATGATTTTCCTGGCCATTTCGGAAATGATCAAGCCGCCGGTCTATGTGATGCGTCTGCCGACTGTGGACAGTGTTCCGAATGAGAATCCGGACATGTCGCCGCATCCGTCGCCGCATAACCGGAAATCCAAGGGCACTCCGGACAAAGGCAAGCCGCTGACCAAGATTCCGGATATCCCCGAGCTGGTCAAGCCGATCGATCCCCCAAAGCCGCAGCCGAAGCCTCAGCCTAAACCCAAGCCGGTGGAAAAGCCGCCGGAACCGGTCAAAAAGATCGTGAAAAAGAAACCCGATCCGGTCAAACCGAAAACCGTGACGGAAAGCAAAAAAACCGTTCCCGTCCAGCAGACCAAACCGGCTCCGAAAAAGAAACTGCTGGATGCCAGCGACATCAAGATCAGCACCAAACGGGTGAAAAAATCCAATCAGAATCCGTCTTCCCAGCCCGTGCAGACCGGTCCTTCGGCTGCCGACATCGCCCGGAATGCCAAGATGAACGCCCTGGCCCGGCAGCTGCGCAGTATGACCGGAACTCCCGGCGGCACGGGAACTCCCGGCGGGGGCGGCGGTCCCAAAGGCATCGTCAGCAAGGAAGTCAGCGATTATTATTACAAGGTCGAAGCCTACCTGAAACGCCGCTGGGAACAGCCGTCTGTTTACGGGGACAGCCGGCCGAAAGTGATCATCCTCTTCCGCGTGGCCGCAGACGGCCGGATCATTTCCGCCGTCATCCAGGAACGTTCCGGCAATGCCGCCATGGATACGTCGGTGGAACGCATGCTCAAGTCGCTCCAGACTCTGCCCGCACCGCCGCAGGCCATGAGTTTCAACGTGACCATGGAAATCGACCGGTGAAGCGATCAGTGATCAGTAATCAGTAATTTCTGACATTACACGCATCGAGTAAAATTAAAGATTTTTTTGCTTCGATAATGAGGAGAAAACGTCTGTCATTCATGCCGCATCGGGTCTGTCAGCCCCGTTTTTTAGCTTGACAATCACCTTTGCCGGCATAGATTACCCCCTGACCGGAATCAACCGGAGCAACATTTTTGCAAGGGGGGAAATATGCTGCAAATCAAATCGGGAGCATTGTGCCTGATGCTCATGGCCGCCGCCGGACTGGCGGCACAGGAACCGGAAACCCGGACCCTGCGGTTCGTCCAGGATGACGCGCAGGACAGGATGGTATCCAAGATATACACCCTGAAATATGTCCAGTCCAACGATGTGACGCCGTTCCTGCTGGCGGCAGTCAAACGCTACAACATCAATTCATCGGTCAACTGCATCGAATACGGGAATGACAACCAGCAGTTCCTGACCGTGACCTGTCCGGTGAAGATGATGCCGTATGTGGACGATTTCGTGAGCAAAGTCGACCGCGAGGTGAAGATCGACGGCCGGGTGCCGGGCGAGATCATCAGGGGGACCGGCATCACCCGGGCGGTCTACCGGCCGAAATACCGTTCCGGCCAGACGCTGGTCAACATCATCGTCAATGCCGCGGTCGGCGAGGGCGCTTACGGTTCGGTTTACGGATACGACCAGAATTCCAATCAGATCTATTGGAAGGACAATTCCTCCAACACCTCGTATTCGATGCAGTTTCTGGAATGGCTGGACCGGCCGGCGCCGCAGATCACTTTCCATTTCAACGTTTACGAGATCCGCGAAAGCATGATGCGCGATATCGGACTGGATTATCTGGCGTGGAAAAACGGTCCGGGCCTGAATATTTTTCAGGCGGGATTCCAGGTGTTCGACCTGTCTTCCGGCGGCAGTGCGGCGCTGCAGGGAATGTCCGGTCCGTTCGGCGCCTTCTTTTTCGCGCCGCAGTTCGACGCCGGATTCCTGCGCGTGCTGCAGCAGTCGGGCAAGGCGGATATCCGCAACAGCGCCTCGCTCACGGTCGCGAATTCGGAGACAAACAGCTACGCGCTGATGTTCAGTCCGCAGCTGCAGAACATCATCAAATCGGACAATGACAAGACCAGCGTCGGGACCATCACTTCTCTGCCGGAGGGGATGTATCAGGTCTACCTGAAAATCAATGCGCCGGTGGTCAATCTGCATGACAGCGGACAGGGCGAGGCGCAGGAGCCGTATCCGCGGAGCGAGGCATTTTCCATCGAACCTTACAAACCGGGCAGCCTCGCCCATGCGAACGGGACGGTGTTTTTCGGCTACAGTATCCAGACCGCGAACGTGATGGAGCGCAACAACCTCGGTCACGAACTCATTGAAACCGGCGTTTCCGAGGGCAATGCCCTGCTGGCGCTGAACAAGGAGATGATCCTGTCACAATGGGAGAAGGAACAGGATGTGAAGCAGACGATCGGCATTCCGTGGCTGTCGAAGATCCCGTATCTGGGATATCTTTTCGGCACCACGACCACGAGCAGGGAAAAAATCCATGTCTGCCTCACGGTGCGGGCGGAAATTCTCAATACCGCCAAGCCCGACGGCCCGGCTGTCGGCGTGCTCACCAGAATCGGCAAATAATACTGCTTTCGAGGGGGAAAAATGAAATCTTTTTACTGTGTTTCCGCAATTCTGCTGGCCGCTGCGGCGCTGTCCGGCCGAGGTCGCCGGCACGCCGCGCGATTCCAATATCCAGAACACTGCCGGATATGACGGCACGAGGGTCGAGGCCCAGCTGCTGGTCAACGTTCAGGACAAGACCAGAGTCGTGCATTTCATCCGGGACAACAACGATCCGCGCGTGGTCACGAAGACTTATTTATTGAAACATGTCGATCCGTATGAGATCCGGGATTATCTGCGCCAGATGGTGCAGTCGAAACGGGTCGGCAACACGAGCCTGCAGCAGCAATATCCGCTGAACGCGGTGAGCGGCGGCAGCGGCACGCCCGGCACGAATGTCGGGATCGGCACCGCGGCGGCTTCGACCGCGGCGGCGACCGTATCCTCGCCCGTGCTGACCACGCCGCCGACCGCCCAGCCGGGATACAATCCGACGCTCCAGCTCGGCAGCAATACCGCGGTCGAATGCCTGAAATACGTGGACGGCACCAGCCTGTTGATCGTCAGCGCGGAGGAATACCGGTTCAAGGACCATGAAAACGGCATGGGGCTGGATTCGATCATCCAGTTCATGGACCGGCCGCAGATGGGCGCAAATTACGGCACGCAGATTTTCTTCTATCTGCCGAAATTCGTGCCCGCGAAAAATCTGGTGAACCTGATTCAGAACGTCGGCATGAACATTTCCGACGTGACCGAACTCTGGCAGGGGCAGGACCTGGTCACGTCCGACCCCGACCTGAACTGGCTGATTTTCGACGTCTCCAATTATTCCTGCGACAATATCGCCGCGCTGCTGGCCAAATATGACGTACCGATCCCGCAAGTCAGACTGAAAATATCTGTCCTCGAAGTCTACGACGAGAACGACGACAAAATGGGCATCGATTTCCAGAATTGGAAGAACAACGAGGGCGCGGATTTCTTTTCCGCCGGCGGACGCATGCGCAACAACTGGTCGGCACTTTACAGCGGCGGCATGGCGAAGGCGTTCGGTTCCGAACGCACCAGTTTTTACAATTTCAATCCGAAATGGAACAGCCGGTATCTGGATTTCCTGGCCAGCAGCGGCAGGGCGAAAGTCGTGCACAGCGGCGAACTGCTGATCCGCAACAACTCGCCCGCCAAGCTGGACCGCACCACCCAGATTTTTTATATCGACACGTCCAAGCCGTATCCGAATGCGCTGGACCTGCCCGATACGGGCGTGGGACCGTATGAACTGCTGTCCGCTCTGATCGGCGAGATCAGGCAGAAAACCGGAGCCGTTGCCGACACCGTCGCCCACGGCAATTATCCCGTCGGGAAAGGCAACCAGCAGATCACCACGGCGTCTTCCGGATACGGCTTCACCATGACCGTAACCAATGCTTCGATCAACCTCGCGGAGACCTCGTTCCAGGTGACGCTGAACAACACCAGCCTGATCGGCTTCCAGTCCAACGGACAGCCCCGGATCAGCAGTCCGAGCGTGGTGTCCCTGCAGGTGAGTCTGCCATACGGCCGGGACAGTTTTGTGATCGGCGGCTTGCGCAAGCAGGAAAAAGTGGAATCGTCCACGGGGATCCCGTGGCTGGCGGACATTCCGATACTCGGATATCTTTTTGCGACCAAATCGAACTCGGTCAAACATTCCGAACTGGTGGTGCTGGCGCAATGCGAATGGGCGTCGCCGAAAGACGCGCCGCAAGTCCGCGGCATGAGCCGGAAGACCAAAAAACCGTAAACATCGCATAGTGGTTTGCTTGCGGGAATGCGGATAAATGCGGCTTGGAATTTGTCCGCATCCCCCGGTCTTTCCGATGCCATTTTTTTTCTTTTCAGAAACATGAAAATTTTAATTTTTATTCTTGACAAGGTCCTTTTTCACTGATATATTAGCATCCCTGTTAAGTGGAAAAATCTAACTTGATGGGACAATCAGACAAATGAAAAAGACCGGTTTTGACAATGCTCTGTATCTGAAAGAGCAATCCGCGGAGATCCTCAAACGGGCGGATCGATTCAACAACAAACTTTACCTGGAATTCGGCGGGAAACTGGCCTATGATTTCCATGCGGCCCGCATTCTGCCGGGCTTCGATCCCAATGTGAAGCTGCAGCTGCTGAAGAAACTCAAAAACCAGATCGAGGTGGTGATCTGCATCTATGCCGGCGACATCGAACGCAAGAAGATCCGCGCCGATTTCGGGATCGCCTACGATGCCGACACGCTCCGGATCATCGACAATCTCCGGGATTATCAGATCGCAGTCAAATCCGTGGTGGTCACCCGGTATGAGGACCATCCCGCCGTCAACAATTTCATCCACAAGCTCGAACGCCGCGGCATCCGCGTTTACCGGCATAAGGCGATCAAAGGCTATCCGGCCGACGTCGACCTGATCGTCAGCGATGCGGGTTACGGTGCGAACGAATATATCGAAAGCGACAAGCCGATCGTGATCATGACCGGACCCGGCCCGAGCAGCGGCAAGATGGCGACCTGCCTTTCGCAGGTTTATCACGAATACAAGCGCGGGGTCGCCGCAGGCTATGCCAAGTTCGAGACCTTCCCCGTGTGGAACCTGCCGCTGAACCATCCGGTCAATATCGCCTACGAGGCCGCCACCGCGGATATCGGCGACGTCAACATGGTCGATCCGTTCCACCTGGAACATTACGGAACTACGGCGATCAATTACAACCGCGACATTGCGATCTTCCCGGTGGTGAAACGCATCTGCGAGCGCATCATGGGCAAGGACCAGGTCTACCAGTCCCCGACCGACATGGGCGTGAACCGGGTCGGCTTCGCCATCACCGACGACGCCGTGGTGCGTGAGGCCGCCTGTCAGGAAGTGATCCGCCGGAATTTCCGCTACAAATGCGAATATGCCATCGGCGCGGCCGAGCGGTCCAGCCTGGACCGGATGAAAGTGCTGATGGACAATCTGGAGCTGAGTGAAGAGGACCGCGTGGTCGTGAAACCCGCGCGTGATGCCGCTGCCGCAGCGGCCACGACCGAAGGGAAGGGCAACGACGGTTTCTTCTGCGGCGCCGCGCTGGAACTGCCGGACGGGAAAATCGTCACCGGCAAGAATTCTCCGCTGCTGCATGCAGCGTCGAGCTGTGTTCTGAACGCGGTCAAAGTCCTGGCGGGTCTGCCGGACGATCTGCCGCTGATCTCCCCGGATGTCATCAATTCCGTCGGACTGCTCAAGAAAAATATCCTGAAGACCAAACGGATCAGTCTGGCGCTGGACGAGACTTTGATCGCGCTGAGCGTGAGTATGGCGAACAATCCGACCGCCAAGCGTGCGGTCAATCAGCTGAGCAAGCTCAGCGGCTGCGAGATGCATTGTTCCCATCTGCCGACGCCTGGCGACGAAGTCGGTTTACGGAAACTCGGGATCAACCTGACTTGCGATCCGATATTCGCCAGCCGCGACCTTTTCGTCGACTGATCGGGGTTACTCCAAGTTGAAATGGCGCGCATTCATGTCGCTGCCGGTAATGCCGCGTTCATTCATCAGATTCATGATCAGCGCGTCAAAGAGCAGCAGAGCGGTCTGTTCATTGAGGCAGTTCATCGGCTGGGCTGAGGCGATCGGCGGCAGCCGGTCATTCCGACTCAGCATCCGGGTCGAACCGGAGGGGCGGAACAGCACCATGCCGTCCGCTTTCGCGGCCAGCGGTGAATCCGGATTGCAGCCGATCATCCAGAGTTCCGCTCCGGTTTTTTCTTTGGCGCGCAAGCCGAAATCGACCACGGTATGCGTGGTTCCGGAACTGGTCAGCGCAATCACCAGATCATCGGCGGAAATCGGTTCGACGTAAGTATCGGAAACGCAATTGGCGCGGATTCCCATCTGATTGAGACGCATGACCAAGCCCTGCATGACGAACAGCATGCGTCCGGCGGCTGCGCCGAAGACTTTTCCGCCCCGGCCGGCTGTCCGCAGGACCGCCGCAGTCAACCGGTCAAAGGAATCCGCATCGATCGACGACAGGGATTCGTTCAGTTCATCCAGGATCTGCCGGTTCAAGTTTTTCAGGTTGTTTTTCATGACGGATCGACACCTTCCTTTCCTTTCGAATCGATCAGTTGCCTGAATTCAGGTAATAGTTTCTGATAACGTCCACCGGAGGGAATGCCAAACTGATTTTATCGTTCCACGACAATTTCCATTTGTTTCCATCCGAAATGGCGATGAAGTAATTTTTCCTGCCGGATTGATCAAGCATTTTGGGAATGGGACTTTTATCGTTTCCAAAAATCAGAAAATCCGTAAATTGGATGTCTTTGAGGATATCCATCCGCCACAAATCATTATCCATGGTGAAAACCGCGATTTCCGCCGGATTGTACTGTGGCACTTTTATGATCAGCTCTTTCCCGGCGGCAAAAGCGGAATCCAGCTCGGCGGCCGGGAGGACAAACGAAGCATTTCCCCAGCAGATGACGATGAAGCCGTCCGCCGACCGGACACTGGCCCCGCCAAGGGTATTCAACGGTTCGGCGGCCGCGGGGATCCTGAAATTTCCGTTGTCATACTGGACGGCATGGCGGACGGCGGAACCGGTAATGGAAAAAAGGACATTATGACCAGCCAGATGCGGATAATATTTCTTGAGAAATTCACTGTTTTTTCCGCAGATGAGCAAGGTTTCCGTGCCGGGTTTTTTCTGCAGCATCAGCTGGACTGCGGTCCCGCTGTCGGAAAAGGATCTGAAGACGGGTTTTTGGGGGCTTGCACCATCGAATGTCATGGAAAAACAGAGACCGCGTCCAAAGTCCGCAAGCGGAGCTGCGCCATCAAGAAGGATCTGCTCATTTTTCGCATCATCCTTCAGATAAAAGTAACGTCCTTTCCCGGATTTTCCGATATACCTTTCGTGAGGCAGACGCATGGGGAACAGTTCAATGGACTTGCCTTTGTGGTTGATCTGCAGCCGCAAAATATGGTCCAGCTGCTGTTCCGGGACTTGCAAATCCTGCAATTTTCCGTGGAAAGGCGAAAACGGCGGCAGGATCAGAGTCAGCCGGCTTCCGTCCTTCAGCATTTTTCTGAGCCGATCCATATCCTCCCGGTCGTGCAGACTCAATCTCCTGATGGATTCCTGCCCCATGGCGTCATCGGAAGCCAGGATGGCACACTGGAGAAGATAAGTATCGGTTTTTGAAAAAAGCGGGAAAGTCCAATTCCCTTTTTTCACGGTCACGATATTTCTGGAGATATCGATTTTGCCTTCGGCGATCCGCGGGATCGGCTCATCACTGCTGGTCAAGGTCAATCCGGATAACCGGTCGGCACAGCTGACCTTGTACCAGCCTCCCATGACCACGGCCAGGAAACACTTGTCCAGCGGGATTTCTCCCAGGAAGAAATGAAGCAGATTCTTCCCGCAGGAGCATACCACATAGAAATAATTCCGGTCGTCCGGGTTGGTTTCAAATGTTCTTGCAAAATCTCTCGTCAGATACCATTGCCAGGCGGTTGGAGAATTGGTTCTGAAATGGAATTCCTTAAAGAACCCGGTATATTGTTCCAGCGGGAGACATCTTGACTGGATCTGACCGAAATGCATGACCGGATCTTGTGCACCGCCACTCATTTTTATGGAAAAATCAAATTGCTCGAAAGGAGATTTTACCCGGCCGGCGGCAGCTTTATTCCGCTGCATATATGTTTTATGATCCAGCTTGATCCTGGGGGCGGCATAATTCACCGCCAGGGGATTGATTCCATACGGGAATTGTGCATTGTGAGAGACTCCTGTCTGATCAAGAATGATGGGGGCGAGATCAACCGGCCAGCAGGCATGTTCGACCGTGCCGGATTTTTTGCCGTTGATAATAAAAGACAGCAGCTTTTCCCGTGTTTTATAGTTCAGCATGCGCTGGACATTATTTCCGGAAACCATTCCTCCCATCAGCAGGTGGTCCCCCGTGATGACTGTCACCGTATCTTTCCCGGCAGGAGAATTATAGATCCAGTCAAGAAACTTGCCTAAAGCCGCATCGGTCGTATGAAGAGCCGAAAGCAGGGAATAATGCTGACCGTCAGGGGCCGTATAGAAAAGAGTTTTTTTGCCGGTCACGCCATTCGGAGCGTGGCTGTCAACGGTAAAAAGAGTCAAAGCGAAAGGTTGTTTTTTTGCGGCCAGTTCATGAAATTCCTTTTTGGCAATTTCGAAGAGTTCATAATCCCGAAATCCCCAGGCCCCCGGTTCCGTGACTTGTTTTTTTACTTCCGGAGTCAGGCTGTCCATGCGCAGATCATACTTGATTTTTTCCGCAAAAATGCCGACATTGGCAAAGTTAAGGTCACAGGCTTTCAGTATTGCGGTATTGTAACCGGCTTGTTTCAAGATCCGGGTCAATGACACCTGCAGGCCGGCCGATTCGGTATCCATAGTCGAATACAAATAATTTCCCATGTGGGACTGATAGAAGAAATCAAAGGTGTTGTTTGCCGAACTGATCATGTTTTCAAACCTCAGGGCTTTCGGGGATTTCATCCACTTCGAAATATTGGGGATCAGGCCGGGAAAATGTTTTTCATTCAGGTAGTTCTGTTCCAATGACTCGACCACGATGAACACCAGGTTCCTGCCCGGCTTGGCCTGGAGGAGGGACAAATCGGCCGTCCGGTTCCGGTCAAAGGCCGACCGTGAATTTTCAATCAGCGTCCGGACCAGGATCTCGCACGGGGTCCCGGAAATGAAAAAGAACAATATGAAGAACGCAAGTGCCGCCAGTTTCCATCGGGCGAAATGTGCCTGCCCGATTTTTCCGGCCAGGAATCCAACCGCGGCCGCTGCGGCGATGTAAAGCAGCAGGATACCTGAGACAGGCTTCCAGAAAGCCATTACGACGTTTTTATTGAAAACATTGATTTTGAAATGAAGCAGAAAGGATTGATCGAATGAATGTCCGGTAAAAACGAGCATGAAAACATCCAGCAGGATCAGGAATTCCAGACTGCCCCATACCAGAACGGCAACGGAGGTCCGGACTGCTTTTTTCCGGATCAGGAGGGCGGTCAGCACGGTGACTGCGGCCGAAGCGAAAATAAAGAAAAACCTGGCTGCCATGGCGTCAGGATCACCGGAATTTTCCAGTTGGAACAACAGAACAAGGTAGGGTAAAAAGCAGAAAAGCCCTGAGCAGAAAATCAGCTGTGTGAGCGGTTTTTTTAAAATCTCCGGACATTTCATGGCCGGCCTGCCGGAATCGCCAGTCCCGTTCATATTTCAGATCTCTCCATCATTTGTCCTGCCGTCTGCGGTTTTGCAGGAATTCCTGATACAGTGTGAGATATTCATCGGTCATCTGCCCAGTGGAACGGAACAGTTTGCCAGGCAGTTTCGGGAGCAGGAGGGCCTTTCGGTAAACTTCCGTCAGGTCCGGGCCGGTAAAATCGGCTGTCAGCGTGTTTTTCGGCGACCATGCACACAATTCCGGCAGGGAATCGGCCGGCGAACATAATGCGGGTATGCCGAAAGACAATGCTTCGGTCAGGGTCAGGCCGAACCCTTCATACCGCGACGGCATCACGAACAGGTCGAGTACGGGCAGCCAGGCGGCCGCATCGGGCAGATAGCCGGGAAGAACGATCCTGAGCATGGGAAAATTCTGTTCGATCACCGCAGCCTGTTTCGCGAGTTTTTCCCGTTCGGGACCGTCGCCGATCAGCAGGATCGCCCAGTGTTCGCCCGCAGGGATGAGCTGCGCCAGACACGGCAGGCTCATCAGAAAGAGATCGTATCCTTTCTGGTAATCCAGGCGCCCGACGGAACCTATGATTTTGTCCGCATGATCCAGCCCCCATTGGCGTTTCATTGCGACGATATCCGCGGGGCTTTTGGGGCGGACCGGATCCGAACCGTTGTAAATGACGCGGACCGAACCTTCCGGGAGACCGCAGCGCTGTTCGTGGAACCGTGCCGCCGCCGAGGAGACCGCCGTGCAGACATCCGCCAGCCGGAAAGAGAGCCGGTCCAGCCAAAAGAGAAGCCGGACCTTCAGATTCGTCCTTCGTTCGGCAATATGGATGGTGTTGACGAGCGTAAAACGGGAGAACAGCCGGATCAGCCGGGCTGCGAGATTGGCATGCATCAGGTGGGAATGGACAATGTCCGGCGCTTCAGTCCGGATGATGCGGAGCAGGCTGAAAATGCGGAAGAACCTGAAACCGGAAAGATCCAGGAAATACGGGCGGACGCCGAGCTGTTCCAGCTGATCGACGATGGTGCGGACGCCCTGTTGCGGTTCTTTCTGCAGTGAGACGACCGCGGTCTGATGACCGGCTTTGAGCAGCGAGCGGACCATTTCCAGGACGATTTTTTCAGCGCCGCCGGGAAACAGTCCGGTAATGACGAACAGCACCTTCATGCGAGGCGTCGGAGTCAGAATTTGCTTTTGGGAACGATCAGATCGATCCGGCTGATGTTTTCAATACCGAAAGATTTTTTCAGAAGTTCCAGCGCTCTGGTCTGAAATCCATCGGTCAGCTGAAGCATGGATATCTCCGCCGCGGCGGAGTAAAACACTTTGACCTGGACCGCGAGATCATTGCCGTCGCGGATCAGTCTGATGCGGACGATCTCAAGCTGCGGGAAACTGTCATCCAGCGAATAAAGCAGATCGGAAATGGCAGTGGCGGAAATGAACAGGGAACCATGTTCCGAGGGAATGGAAATACCGGAAACCGAGCGGTTTTTGCGGATGACCAGCCAGATGATGATTGCGATGATGCAGATGATGAAAAGAATCACCATGGCGAAGAACATTCCCAGGAGGAAATAATAACCGGATTCGGCATTGAGCGTGGGGAAAATTTTCAGCAGGATATTTTTCATGATAATCACCTTGAAAAATCAGTTATTCGTTTTCCTGGACGTTTTCTTCCTCATCTTCATCGGTATTGGGATCTTCCAGATCCATGACGACGATGTCGATGCGCGGCACCTGCATGCCGGTGATCCTGGCGATTTCTTCGATCACGGTGGACTGGACATTGGCGGCGACTTCCGGGACTTTGCAGCCGTAGGCGAGAATGATGCGGAGCTCGATCTTGACGGAATTGTCACCCATTTCGATGGAAATGGCGCGGTCCATGACTTTCTTGCTGCCGACGAATTCGGCGATATTGTCGACCAGCGTATTGCCGGCAAGGCGGACAACGCCGTCAACGGAACAGGCAGCCTTGCGGATGATGGAGGCAATGACGCTTTCATGGACTTTGACGACGCCCATGACATTTTCGGACTTTTTTTCGGCGATGGAAGTCCCATCGGGAAAAACGCTCCGGTTGGTTTTGTCTTTTTCGTTCCGATTCATTGAGAGACCCTCCTTATGTTAAAAATCATTCTTTTTCATCATCGTCATCTTCATCGTTGAGTTCCATTTCCCGAATGATCACGTCCACCCGGTTTGCCGTCAGACCGGTCAGCTCCCGAACCTGGCTGACCACATTTTTCTGGACTTCGGCGGCGATCTCGGGGAGGGCGAAACCGTAGCGGATATTGATGGCGATAACGGCTTCGATGGAAGATTCGCTGATGGTCATCTGGATGGCGCGGTCCATGACTTTCTTGCTGCCGACAAATTCGGCGATATTGTCAACGAGACTGCTGCCGGCGAGTCTGGAAACACCTTCGACGGAACAGACCGCCCGGCGGATGATCATGGACAAAGCCGGAGCGGCGATGCGGATCTCACCCGGGCAATTGCTGTCCACGGAAAGGACCGCTTCGGCATAATCGGCTTTAGAGAGCATGGCTTTTTTCTGGATTTTGTCTGTCATGACGTTTTCTCCCTGGAGTTTTACTGTTCCTGAGGCTTGACTTTCTTGAACTGGCCGCTTTTGATGACGCGTTCGATGAAACCGGTATCATAATGGCCTTCGTTGAATTCGCGGGAATCCAGGATGAACTGTTCGAACGGGATGGTGGTGCTGACCCCCTCGATCATGAATTCGGCCAAAGCGCGGCGGCAGCGGGCGATCGCTTCGGCACGGGTGTCGCCGTGAACGATCAGCTTGCCGATCATGCTGTCGTAATAGGGCGGAATGCGATAACCGTTATAGACATGTGAATCGATCCGGACGCCGGGCCCGCCGGGTGCGGAATAGAACTTGATCTGTCCGGGGCAGGGGGCGAAATTGGCGAACGGATTTTCCGCGTTGATGCGGCATTCGATGGCATGGCCGCGGAAAACGACGTTTTTCTGGGAAAGAGATAATTTCTCGCCGGCGGCGATGCGGATCTGTTCCTTGATGATGTCCACGCCGGAAATCATTTCGGTAACCGGATGCTCGACCTGGACGCGGGTATTCATTTCCATGAAATAGAACTGGTCCTTGTCGCCGAGGAGGAATTCGATGGTGCCGGCGCTGACGTATTTGGCGGCTTTGGCGGCCTTGACGGCGGCTTCGCCCATCTTTTTGCGCAGAGCGGTATTCAGCGCGGGCGAGGGCGATTCCTCCATCAGTTTCTGGTGCCGGCGCTGGAGACTGCAGTCACGTTCGCCGAGATGCAGGACATTGCCGAAGGAATCGGCCAGGATCTGCACTTCGATATGGCGGGGGTTGGCGATGAATTTTTCGATATAGACCTCACCGTTGCCGAAGGCATGTTCTGCTTCGGTGCTGGCGGCATGGAGCCCCTGGCGCAGACTGGCGTCATTGTGGGCGATGCGCATACCGCGTCCGCCGCCGCCGGCCGAGGCTTTGATGATCACGGGATATTTCAGCTGATGGGCGATTTTCAGTGCTTCTTCTTCGGAAGAGATCAGACCGTTGCTGCCGGGAGTGATCGGGACGCCTGCTTTGCGCATGGTTTCGCGTGCCGTGGCTTTGTCGCCCATGGCCAGCATCTGTTCGGGTCCGGGGCCGATGAAAGCGATATTGCAGCTTTTGCAGACTTCGGCGAAATGGGCGTTTTCGGAGAGGAAACCGTAACCTGGATGGATGGCATCGACGTCGCAGATCTCGGCCACGCTGATGATGCGTTCGATGAGCAGATAGCTCTCGGAAGAAGGCGCGGGTCCGATGCAGACGGCCTGATCCGCAAGGCGGACCGGCAGACTGTCTTCATCGGCCTGGGAATAAGCGATGACGGATTTGATCCCCATTTCGCGGCATGCCCGGATGATGCGGAGGGCGATCTCGCCGCGGTTGGCAATCAGGATTTTATTGAACATAGTGAACTCCGGGATCGGATCGGGATTTTGAATTATTCCAGAACGAACAGCGGCTGTCCGAATTCGACCGGTTCGCCGTTTTCAACGAGGATCTCCTTGATCACGCCGGATTTTTCGGCTTTGATCTCGTTCATGACTTTCATGGCCTCGATGATGCAGACGGTCTGGTCGGCTTCGACTTTGCTGCCGACTTTGACAAAGGCATCGGAGCCCGGGGTGGAGGAACGGTAGAAGGTACCGACGATCGGGGATTCGATAATCTTGCTTTTGTCGGGAGCGGCAGAGGCGGATGCGGGAGCCGGAGCTGCAGCCGCCGGGGGCGGCGGAACTGCGACTGCAACCGGCGCAGCAACGGTTTGAATGGTTTGAGGCTGGACAACCGGAGCTGCCGCGGCGGATGGAGCGACGGAGCTGCCGCGGCGGATACACAGATGCATATCCTCGGATTCGATCTTGAATTCCGTCAAATCATTTTCGGACATGAGTTTCACAATACTTCTGATCTCATCAAGTTTCATTTTTTCAGTTCCTGGTTGCGTTTTGTTGTTTCTGGATAAAATTGACCAATGCGCGGAAAGCCCATTCATAGCCGTCCGCTCCCAGTCCTGCGATCTGCCCGATACACACCGGCGCAGTGACAGAATCATGCCGGAAACCTTCCCGGGCATGAATGTTGCTCAAATGAACTTCGATCGCGGGCAGTCTGACTGCTTCGATCGCATCGCGGATCGCCACGCTGTAATGAGTGTAGGCGGCGGGATTGATGACGATCCCGTCGCAGCCGTCCGCTTTCGCGTCCGCGATCGCGTCCACGAGGACGCCTTCGTGGTTTGACTGCATAAAACTCATTTCCACGTTCAATTCGCGCGCCACTTCCCGGAGCCTTTTTTCGATGGTCTCCAAAGTGACGTGTCCGTAAATTTCCACTTTCCGGCTGCCGAGCAGCTGGAGGTTGGGCCCATTCAATACTGAGATTTTCATAGTCATAATATATCACACTTTCCAGTTATTTCCAGTCCGCAGCGAAAAAACTTCCGATCAAGCTGAACCTGTCCGTCTGCCGTCATGCTCATTCTCCTTCGATGTGTCCGGTCCGGGTGAATTCCTCGGCCAGGCGGGAAAGACTGGCGAGGTCCAGTTTGCCGCTGCCCAGCTGGGGGATTTTATCGATCAGGACAAAATTTTCCTGTTTGGGGATCCACAGATTCGGAATATTGGCCTCGCGGAGCTGTCTGACCAGTTCCGCCGGCTTGACAATTTCCGGATCGGAATAAAAGGCGATCAGTTTTTCACCGCGTCTGGGGTCTTCCCCGCCGGCCACGGCAAGGACCCGGTGGTCCGGCTGGAGAATGCGGTTGATCTCGTGTTCCACCAGTTCATGCGGGACCATTTCCCCGGCGATTTTTGAAAAACGGGAGATCCGTCCGGTGATCGAAATCGAACCGTTGCGGTCCATGCGTGCAATGTCGCCGGTGATGTACCAGCCGTCGCGGATCACTTCGGCGGTTTTGACCGGATCGCCCAGATAACCGAGCATGACATTGGCGCCTTTGACGATCATGAGACCGTCGGTATTTTCCGGACGGAGTTCGAAGGTGTCGGGATCGACGATTTTGGCGCAGATGCCCGGGATGGCGGGTCCTATGCTGCCCAGCCGGGCGGCTTTGGTCCCGAGTTCCATCAGGGAATTGGCCACGTTGAAGGCGACGACCGGGGAAAGTTCGGTGCAGCCGTAGCCTTCCACGATCTCCAGGCCGGTCATGGCCTGATATTTCCGGGCGGTCTCGCTCTGGAGTTTTTCCGCACCCGTCACGGTCAGCCGCAGCGATTTGAAATCTTCCGGCTTGCACCGGCGCATGTAGGTCTGCAGGAATCCGGGCGTGGCCATCATGATGGTGATCTTCTGTTCCCGCAAGGCACGGCCGACGGTCAGGGCATCCAGCGGATTGGGGATCATGATGGTGCGGCTGCCGACGATCAGGGGGAGCCACAGGCAGACATTCAGTCCGAAGGAATGGAAGATGGGCAGATTGCCCAGAATGGCATCTTTGCGGGTCCAGCCGGTGATGGAGATGACCGAGGAGGCATTGCAGGTGATGTTGTGGTGGGAAAGCATGATCCCTTTCGGGATCCCGGTCGAGCCGCTGGAAAAGATCACCACGGCGCAACGGTTCACATCGTGCCAGCTTTCGGGCGAGATCATCTTGGTCAGCACCGGAGTATTCAGCACCATGGTGGCAACAGTCCAGAACAATTTGCCCGGCAGGCTGTTCAGCGTTTTTTTCAGGTCTTCCAGAAAAATCATTTCCGGCAGCACGTGCAGATGCTGTTTTTCCACAAATGCCCGGCTGGTGACAATGTGTTTCATTCCGGTCCTGGCGATCATGGAACGGATGGCTTCCAGGGAGGCTGTGTAGTTCATGATCGCGGGCGTGCGGTCGGACATCTGGATCCCGAGCATGGTCATTACCGCATCGATACCGTTGGGGAGCATCATGCCGATATGAGAGGTTTCATCTTCGGAGATGCTGCGCAGATAGCGGCTCAGGCGGATGGTCTTCACCAGCAGGTCGCGGTTCCGGATGGATCTGGTGTAGTCGGATCCGTACTCCCAGACCTGCCGGAAAGAGGGGAAGCGTTTGGCCAGGAAGGTGAACTGGGAATGGAATGGCCGTTCCTCCGGTCCCGGCACCAGTTCGGTATCCGCGCCCAGTTCGGTGAGTGTGATCCGGAGTTCATAGGCGGAAATATCCCGTTTGACGGGTTTGCCGATGGTCACGGTTGCCGGATGGGGCAGTTCATTGGGCCAGCGCAGTTTGAATTTGCCGAAATAGCAGGAGAAGATGCTGCCCCAGGTCATGCCGATCCGGATCGGAATGATCGGGACCTCGACATTATCCGGCAGGAAGATGGTCAGGCCTTCCTTGAAGGCGGACATCAGCCCGTTGCGGGTGATGTCGCCTTCGGGGAAAACGCAGACCAGTTCGCCGTTGGCCAGGGCATGGCGGGTTTTTTTCAGCAGCCGCTGGAGCCGTTTCGGCTTGCCGGCGGGGACCTCCAGAAAACCGGCGGCTTTATAGAGCGGACGCATGAACCGGTTCTGGAAATTCCGTTCGTGCATCATGAACCGGATCGGCCGGGTGGTGCAGGCGGAGATCAGAAAGATATCGACAAACGAGGCGCTGTTGGCGGCCAGCAGTGCGGGTCCCTCCGCGGGGATCCGGCTCCGGCCGATGATCCGCAGCCGGTAAAGGGTGCCCACGAGCATTTTCATCAGCATGCGCAGCAGAAATTGCGGCATCAGGATGAACGTGATGATCGACAGGGTGAATGTCACGATCGCCAGTCCGAGCGTGACCCGGAAGATCGGGATCTGATAATGGAACATCAGATAGGAGAGCGCCATTGCGCCGATCAGTCCCAACCCGAACGGGACATAGAACCAGGCGAAATAGGCAGGACGCTGGTCCCGGTTGACAAAATACTGCTGATACGCCTGCACCGGCACCAGGGTCAGACCGGAGAAAAATCCGATCCCGGTCAGCAGCAGGAACAGCAGTCCGCTTTCTATATACATATCAGAATAATAGGGCAGGGTGCCAATCAGAAAATAAAGAACCGTCATCGCCGCGGCCGCGGGCGGGACCAGGCCGATCTCCACATTGCCGCGGCTGCGCCAGGCTCCGACCAGACAGCCGGCGAGACTGCCGAGAACGGTCGCGGGCAGCAGCAGGAAAAGATAAATGGGCTCGCCCTGGAAAACGCCGAACTGGGTGCCGATGTAGCGCACGGTCATGGACGCAACGAGGATCAGCGAGCCGAAAACATAACTTTCGCCGATGCCGGTCAGGACCAGTTCCCGGAACCGGGCCTGTTTCCGGAAGGTTTCCAGCCAGGCACCGGGCAGTTCCATGATCTTGAGTTTCGGATTGACCGCACGGTCCGGATCGAGACGCGTCGCCAGGATCAGACTGTAGAAGGAAACCACGGCGCCGTAGATGCCGACCGACCAGAATGCTCCGTTGTTGTCCTTGGCGATCATGAAAGTGGCCAGTGCGATGACCCCTCCCGAACTGATGCCGAGAAAACCGGCGGCTTCCGTTCCGGCACTGGCCCACGGCAGATGATTCCGCTGAACCATTTCCGCAGTGTAACATTTCAGGGCGGGACGGTAGACAGTGTATTCCGCTCCGAGCAGCAGAATGATGAGGAGCAGCGGGATCGCATGCAGGGCCATGGCGCTGCCGGATCCCCACCAGGACAGTTTCCCGATCAGCAGGATCGCCAGAGTCCCCAGCAGCATGGTCGCCATTTCGGCCGCCCGGGAGATGATGACGACATTCCGGCAGGAATACCGGGCGGTCCAATATTGGACCGGAGCACCGGCGAACACCATCGGCAGAGCCAGCAGGGCAAAGACCAGCAGAACATGATAGGAAAGCCGGTCGAATATGGGGCACCGGTTATAGATCAGCAAGGCCGCGAAAGTGCAGAACAGCGCAGGATTGAACGAACTGAGGAAGTTCATTCCCGCCGCGTATCCGATGGCATATTGGTCCCGGTGCATGTTCATTTCCTTTCTCCGCGGCATATGTCCCTTCGGGGCAGGACTCGATCCCGGACAAATTACATTCTATAAATATATCATCTATTCCGGAATTTTCAATCCGCAATGCCGGATTTGTAAAAAATATGACTTTTTTTTGTTTCCAGGCTTGATTTTTGCAAAAAGCGTGGCATATTACCATTTCATAAATAAAATGTGCGAGCATAGCTCAGTGGTAGAGCATCACGTTGCCAACGTGATGGTCGTGGGTTCGAGTCCCATTGCTCGCTCCATTTTTTTTCTGTGCGAGCATAGCTCAGTGGTAGAGCATCACGTTGCCAACGTGATGGTCGTGGGTTCGAGTCCCATTGCTCGCTCCATTTTTTTGTACCGGTTCATTTCCCGATATGGATTCCGCAGCAATATTCTGACCGGTAATTCACTGTTTCAGCTCAGCCAGAGCGGCCGGATTGGCGGCCGGCGGTATCAGGAGGGGAACTCGCGTCTGTCTGTAATCGGGAGCCGTGTCCAGAAAAGCGCTGAAGGCCTCCGCGGCCAGCCGTCCGATCTCCATGGGACAGAACCCGATCACCGGCATACGCATTTCCTGAGTGACTTGCCCTGAGGGGGATCCGTAGGAGAGGATCCGCTTTTCCGCAATGAGATCGATCCCGTGTCTGAGAAAAGCCTGATAAAAACCGCATGAGACAAGATCATCCGTGATCCAGAAAAGCCCTTGTGGTGCCTGCTGGAAGAACTCTTCCCCGAGCCGGCGGCCGGTGGTCACTGCGCTCTCCTGGAGTTCTTTCGGGGAAACATCAACGGTTGATACCCCGTCCGGCAGCGGGAAATGATAAACCGGATCCGTATTGATCTGAAAGATCTCATTGCGATAAGGCCGTCGCCCGATATATTCCAGCGCCATCTGATGCTGCGCCTGGAAATCATAAGAGATCCAGCAGCTGTTTTCGTCTGCCGGCGGATTCCCCGGCGGATTGATGCAGAGCAGGGGGATCCGGTTCTGGAAGAGATTCCGGATCTCCTGATAACGGCGGCTGCCGGTGACGATCCCGCAAATTTGCGGGGCAATGATCTGTATCCGCTCGGATTCCAGTTCCTCGCGGTAAATCGGCAGACAGGCATAGCCATGGAGCATGAAATTCTGGAGCAGGGAACTCAGCCTCAGTTCGAAAAACGGCCGCAGGTGGTTTTTGTAATGATTGTGAATGATCAGAATGACCCGGCTGAAGGTATTGAGTACATTCAGGATCCCGCGGTTGCGGACATAAACGCCGACTGCCGATTTGCAGCGCAGAATGCCTTTGATCTCCAGCATGGACACGGCCTGTCTCGCAGTGTTGCCGGAAACGTGATAACGGTTCCGGATATCCAGCAGCGTGCCGAGAAAATCCCCGTTCTGCAGATCGTTCTGCAGAATATACTGACTGATTTTTTCCGCTGTTTGCTCATAAAGCGGAACAAATTTTGCATCCTGACGCATAAAACGGCCCTCGATTTTTTGAAAACGGCCATAATATAATATCAATGGAATACTTTTACAACCCGGATTTTTTTGGCAAAAAAACCTTTTTCTGGTATTTTTGCCGCTTGACTTTTATCGAAACCGTGCTTTATTATCCAAACAACACGGGAAAACGGTTCTGCCGTTTCCCAAAAACAATAAATCAGGCAAAAAAACAGAATTCGGCTTGAAAAAGACAATAATTGAGCTATATTATACAGAAAAAGAGCGACTTGATGTCGCGGCAGGGAAACCATAAAAACATTTAAAAAGGAGTCTTGCATGAAAAAGTCTCTTCTTCTGGTCGGAGGCGCGGTTCTCGCGTCTGTTATCCTTTCCGGTTGCGCTGGTGTCAGTGTTCCGGGTGCCGTCACTTGCGGTCCGGTCTTCTTCGCTGATTACGCCGCTAATGCCATGGTTGCTCCTTACACCGGAAACTATACCATTGTGAAACGCAATGTCACCGCTACCGGTAAATTCCGGAGCTTCTTCACCTGCATCAACGAAGGCGATGTTTCCTATGCAACCCTGAAAAAGGCTGCTCTCGCCGAAGCCAAAGGCGCTGATGAACTGATCAATGTCAAGATGGATTACAAGGTCAACACCATCTTCGGTATCAACACTATCAATGTCACTTTGACCGCTACGGCTGTCAAGGCGAAATAAGTTTTCACAAGCTTATTCGTTACCCTGCTCCCGGGACAGCAATGTCCCGGGTTTTTTTTGGCCGGTTTCCGGGGAAGGCTGATGCCCAATGCCCGGGTACAGGTCAAATTTCTGTCTTTACGTGCTTGCTTTTTTTCTGCTTCCTGCTATGTTACACCAGACAGCCGGCCTGCTTTCCCGCTGCCGGAAGTCAGGGTTGAAAATTCGGCTTTAACGGAAAGGTGTTTTATGTCTGCAAAACTGAAGATCGGTTATCTCTCCCACTGGTTCCAGCCTCGTTACAGATTCGTCGATTTCCTGCAGGAACAGGGGATCGAAGTCCGGAAAATCGACTATTCCTATCCCGGATATCTGGAAGATTTTGAGGTGGTCCTGATCGAACAGAACGGTTTCAACGATTATATCGAAAATGACGAACTTTATATCCGCGACTGGATCCGGCGCGGCGGCATTCTGCTCTTCATGCACCAGGACTATTGCCGCTGGGCGCCGTATTTCCTGCCCGAGGAAGTCGGCTATACCCAACTGATCCACCGCCATGTGCCCACCATCAACGGCGGCAAATGTTCCGACGGCTCTCCCTATATGTGCTATATGATGCCCTGGGTCGAAACTCCCGGCAAACGGCTGTTCAGCGAACCGGAAAAAATCACTCCCGATGAAATGCTCGACTGGAAGATCACCGCGGATTCCTTTTCCATTCTGCGGAATTCCACCCAGGATTCCGGTCGGACCGTCCGGACCGCCGCCGAATCCTGTTTCCTCGCCAATCCGAACTGGGAGATCCTCGGTTCCTACATGGATCCCGCGGTCCGCGACGGCGCTCTCATCCTGCGGGCGAAATGCGGAAAAGGCATGATTTTCCTCAATCAGATCCTCTTTCCCGAAGACCGGACTCCCGAAGCGGAACGCTGTTTCGCCTTCTGGAAAAAATATATCCGCAATCTGCTGGCGTATTTCGATCGTTTCCGCCGCGGCGAGCCGGAGATCCTGCCGGAGACAGCCAAACCGACCCTTCCGATCAAGAAAAATTACAAGCTCGCCATCCACATGCATTCGCTCGACTGGTATGGCTGCGATTCCGCTCCCGGCACCATCAATGCCATCATGCGTTACATGGGTTACGACATCTGCACGATTGCCGTAAAAGACATCGCCCCCTACAACGGCAAACTGGACACGGATAAATATTCCGATGACAAAGTCCTGTTCCTGGACGGTCAGGAATATCACCCGTTCAACTGGCACGACCGTTACGAAAAGCGCAGCCACAACAATTATCATATGCTCGCGATGGGCATCGATCCGGACGCCTATACGCAGGAATACACCCGCAGCGTCTTTTCCGATGAAGAAGTCGACCGGTATCTTCGCAAGGCGATCGATTTCATCCATGAACATCATGGCGCGGTCTGCACCGCCCATCCCTGGAACGATTACTGGTATGATTATCCGTACGACGCCGCCGACCAGGAGCCTCTGACCGCGCTTTCCGGCACGGTGATCGAAAAATACTGGCTTTCCGGACGGCGGATCCCGGTCATGAATTCGGTCGACCTCTTCGGCATGCGCCGGATCTTCGACAATCCCGCGGTCAATTTCATTTACCTGAACGGCGAAACGCCCTGCCGCGACAGCGTGGTGAAGGCGGTCCGGGCCGGACATACCATTGCCGCCTGCGGTTTCGATGAAGCCGACATCACCCTCAACGGACATATCCCCGGCGATGAAGTTTCCCTGGCCGAAGCTTGTTCCGGCACGGTCGGGATCCGGGCGAAGATCGCCGATGGAACCATCCGCAGGATCCGCGTATACTCTGCCGATAAACTGATCTGGTCGAAAGAGGATAATGACACTGCGGAAATCGATCTGACCGTTCCACTGGCCGGCCAGGAACTCAAGCTGTTTGTCCGCGTGGAGCTCGAGGGCGATGATCCGCTGCGGGTCTGCAATTCCACTCCGTTCTATCTGAAATGATCCGGACCGGATCGGACACCCGCAAAAAAAAGGGGATTTTTTCCCGCCGGATATTGAATTTTAAGCATACAGAGGTTATATTGACAAGTATATTATCCTGAAATGATAAAATGCAACAGAAAGACGGATCATGGCAGATAAACCTGAAGTTTCCATTGTCATTCCCGTGTATAACGAGGAACTGAACCTGCCCGAGCTGGTGAAACGGTGCATCGCGGCATGCGACAAGCTGCCGCAGAGTTACGAGATCCTGCTGGTGGACGACGGCAGCAGGGACCGTTCCGCGGAACTGATCGAACAGGCGGTCAAAGACCATCCCGGGAAAATCATCGGGATCCTGTTATCGACCAATTTCGGCCAGCATGCGGCTGTGACCGCGGGCCTTTCCAAAGCGCGCGGAAAATATATGATCACCATGGATGCCGATTTGCAGAATCCGCCCGAAGAGGTCCATAAACTCGTGGAAAAACTGGCGGAAGGTTATGACGTTGTCGGCTCCATCCGGGAAAACCGGCAGGATACTTTTTTCCGGAAAATCGCCAGCAAAACGGTCAATCTCATGGTCCGCAGGCTGACCCGGGGCCAGACCATGACCGATTACGGCTGCATGCTTCGCGGCTACAGCCGGCCGGTGGTCAATGCGATCCTCGATTGCCATGAACAGGGCAAATTCATCCCGATGCTGGCCATGTCCTTCGCCCGCAAATCGGTGGAAGTGATGGTCAAGCATGCGGAACGCGCCGCCGGCGAATCCAAATATTCAGTCTGGAAACTGATCGCGCTCCAATACGATCTTCTGACTGGAACATCCACCTTCCCGCTCCGGATGCTCACATTCCTGGGCTTCCTGATCGCCCTGCTGGGCGTGATTTTCGGCGTGTGGATCTTTGTGATGACCCGGCTGAACGGCGAAGAATGGGGCCGTTACGGAACTTTCACCATGTTCGCCATCCTTTTCGTCTTTATCGGCGCACAGTTCGCCGGCATGGGGCTGATGGGCGAGTATATCGGAAAAATCCACTTGAACGCACGCGGACGGCCGCAATTTTATATTGAAAAAGAGCTGAACGCGGAAAAACCGGATAACGAATCGAACAAATAACATACAGGAGCACAAAAAGAATGAAAGCAGTTGTATTTGCTTATCACAACATCGGATGCGAAGGCATTCAGGCCTTGCTGGACAATGGAATCGAGATCCAGAGCGTTTTCACCCATGCGGACAACCCGGCGGAAAACACCTGGTTCCGGTCGGTGGCCGAACTGGCCTCTTCGAAAGGGATCGAACTGAATGCTCCGGCCGATCCGAACCATCCGCTGTGGGTTGAACGGATCCGGAAAATGAAACCCGATTTCATCTTCTCGTTCTATTACCGCAACATGCTCGGCAAAGAACTGCTGGCGATCCCGAAAAAAGGCGCGATCAATCTCCATGGTTCGCTGCTCCCGAAATACCGCGGCCGCTGCCCGATCAACTGGGCCGTGCTCAACGGCGAAAAGGAAGCCGGCGTCACGCTGCATTACATGACCGAGAAACCTGATGCCGGCGATATCCTGGCCCAGGAAAAATTCCCCATCGGTCCCGATGACACCGCGCTGGATGTGCATCAGAAAGCCGCCAAGGCCGCTGCCGTCCTCCTCAAAAAAGCCCTGCCGAAACTGAAAAAAGGCACTTTGAAGGGCATTCCGCAGGATAATGAAAAGTCCACCTATTACGGCGGCCGCAAACCCGCGGACGGCGTGATCGATTTCAACAAGAGCGCGGCCGAGATTCGCAATCTGGTCCGGGCCGTCACCCGGCCGTATCCCGGCGCTTTCGCTTTCCTCGGCGAGAAAAAATATCTCTTCTGGCAGGTGTCCGAAGTCAAGGCCGCGAAGAAGGCCTCGCCTGGCACCATCCTCAGCACTTCCCCGCTGACCGTGGCCTGCGGCAAAGGCGCCATCCGCGTCGATTTCGCCCAGTCCGAAGGCGGCGTCTTCTGCTCCGGAGTCCAGCTCGCCAAGGATGCCAAACTGGTGGAAAAGATGACCTTCTCCTCCTCGAACCGTCCTTCCGTCCGCCGCAAGACCAGCGTCCTGATCCTCGGTGTCAACGGCTTCATCGGCAGCGCCATAAGCAACCGTCTGCTCCAGGACGGCAACTATGAAGTCTACGGCATGGACCTGCGCAGCAATTATATTGCCGACCTGCTCAAACATCCCGATTTCCATTTCTTCGAGGGCGACATTTCCATCAACCGCGAATGGATCGAATACCATGTTCGCAAATGCGATGTGGTCCTGCCGCTTGTGGCGATCGCCACCCCGATCGAATACACCCGCAATCCGCTCCGTGTGTTCGAACTCGACTTCGAAGAAAACCTGCGCATCGTCCGCTATTGCGTGAAATACCATAAACGGATCATCTTCCCGTCCACCTCCGAAGTTTACGGCATGTGCACGGATGAAAGTTTCGATGAAGACAACTCCCCGCTGATCACTGGTCCGATCCGGATGCAGCGCTGGATTTATTCCTGCTCGAAACAGATGCTCGACCGTGTGATCTGGGCCTACGGCTCCAAGGATCAGCTCAAGTTCACGCTGTTCCGTCCGTTCAACTGGATGGGACCGAAGCTGGACAGCCTTTCCTCCGCCCGTATCGGCAGTTCCCGCGCCATCACCCAGCTGATCCTGAACCTGGTGCAGGGCACCCCGATCCAGCTGATCGACGGCGGCGAGCAGAAACGCTGCTTCACCCACGTCACCGACGGTATCGAATGTCTCTTCCGCATCATCGAAAACAAAGACGGCAAATGCGACGGCAAGATCATCAATATCGGCTGTCCCGCCAACGAAGCCAGCATCAAGGAACTGGCCGAAATGCTGGTCAAACAGTTTGACAAGCATCCGCTGCGGAAGAAATTCCCGCCCTTCGCCGGCTACAAACTGGTGGAAAGCGGCTCCTTCTACGGTAAAGGTTATCAGGATGTGCAGCACCGCAAACCGAGCATCCGCAATGCCGCGCGTTATGTCGGCTGGAAACCCGTCGTGAAACTGGAAGATTCCGTCGCCATGACCCTGGACTTCTTCCTGCGTCAGGCCGTTGAATCCGGCGAGTTCTGCAAGAAATGAAGATCGCGCTCCGGATCGATGTAGATACTTTCCGCGGCACCCGCGACGGCGTGCCGACTTTGTGCCGGATCCTGGACAAACACGGGATCCGGGCGGCGTTCTTCTTTTCCGCCGGTCCGGATAATATGGGCCGCCATATCTGGCGTCTGCTCAAGCCCGCTTTCCTGTGGAAAATGCTCCGCACCAAAGCGGCCAGCCTTTACGGTCTGGATATCCTGCTGATGGGCACCATGTGGCCCGGCCCGCGCATCGGCAAACGCCTCGGCCATGTGATCAAAGCCTGTTCCGATGCCGGTCATGAGATCGGAGTGCATGCCTGGGACCATCAGGCCTGGCAGGCGCGTATCGACCGGATGACCAATGACCAGATCGAAAACCATTTGCGCATGGCTTTCGAAGAACTCGAACGCGTCACCGGCAAAGCCCCGACCTGTTCGGCGGTCCCAGGCTGGCGATGCGAACCCGCCGCCCTCGCGGTCAAGGAAAAATTCCCCTTCCGCTACAACAGCGACTGCCGCGGCAGCGGGATCTTCCTGCCCGTGGTCGGAGGCCAGACACTGAAGACACCTCAGATGCCGCTCAATATGCCGACTTATGATGAGATCCTCGGCAAGAACGGCGTTACCAATGAGAATTACAATGAACGTCTCCTGGCGACCGTTAAGCCGGACGGCTACAATATGCTGACCATCCATGCGGAAGCCGAAGGCGGCGCCTGCGCCGGGATGTTCGAACAGTTCCTGCAGATGGCCGAGGCCCGCGGCATCACCTTCCACGCACCGGGCGATCTGCTTCCCGATAATCCGGCGGAACTTCCGCGGTTCGAGATCGTCAAAGGCGAGATCCCCGGACGCGAAGGCTGGGTCGCTTTGAAAAGTGACCGTCCCGCCGATCAGGCACGTTGATTCCCCATAACTGCCCCGGAAAGGAAAGTTCATCCGATGAAGAAAGTCTGGCTATATCTCCTGATTGCAGCTGTAGTGCTGGTCGTATATATCCTGCCGCTGGGCGGACGTCCGCTGATCACGCCCGACGAGGCCCGGTATGCCGAGATCCCCAGAGAAATGCTGCTGAACGGCGACTGGGTCTCCCCGCGGCTCAACGGCGTGCGCTATTTCGAAAAGACTCCGTTCAGCTACTGGGCGTTTGCCGTTTCGTTCAAAATCTTCGGAATGAACCGGTTCGCTCTGCGGCTCCCCTGCATGCTCGCCATGCTCGGCTGCGCCTGGATCATTTATCTGCTCATGAGCCAGTATTACGACCGGCGGCTGTCCCTGTTCGGCGCAACGGTATTTGCCGCACTGCCGTTCGTGGCCATTCTCGCCAGTGTGGCGATCACGGATATGTTCCTGACTCTCTTTGTGACGGGCGTGACCTTTACCGGATTTCTGGCGGCGCAGGACAATGTCAGCTGGAAACGGCGGATCGTCCTGCTGATCCTCTGTGGATTCTTCTGCGGCCTGGCATTCCTGACCAAAGGTTTTCTGGCTTTCGCCGTTCCGGCAATCACCCTGGGACCCTATCTGATCTGGGACAAAAAGTGGAAAATGCTGTTCATCCTGCCGTGGATCCCGCTGGCCGTGCTGCTGCTGACCGCCGGACCGTGGTGCCTGGCGATCCATCGGCAGGAGCCGGATTTCTGGCATTATTTCGTTTTCGTCGAGCATATCAACCGTTTCTTCGGCGGACAAAAGGCGCAGCATGCAAAGAGTTTCTTTTTCTTCTTCCCGATTTTTGCCATCGCGATCGCGGTGTGGGTGCTGATGCTGCCGAATCTCTGCCGGGCGCTGTACCGCCAGGTCAAGAGCTCGCCGCTGCTGAAGTTCTGCACCTGCGGGGTGATCCTGCCGTTCCTGCTGTTCTCCTGCTCCAGCGGCAAGCTGGGCACCTATATTCTGCCGTGTCTGCCGCCGACCGCGATCCTGATTGCAGTCGGAGCGCAGAAATTCTTCGTGGAGGAACGCCGCAGTCTGGCTTTCCATCTTACTCTGCTGATCTTCACCATTGCTTTTCCCGTGGCGATCCTGCTGGTCCTGGCCAACATGGCAACTGCCTGGCCGGAACCGTTTTTCTGCCGGGAAGACTGGCCCCAGATCGTCCTCCTGGCGGTGATTTCGATTATGACCATTGTCGGATTCTATCTGGCCTGGAAAGCCGTGGACCGTTATATCAAACTCTTTCTCCTTCAGGTCAGCATGTTCCCGGTCCTGATCGGCGCCAATTTCATTTTCCCCGCGATGTTCCGCGAATGGAAAGCTCCGATCCTGTTCCTCGAGAGCGTTTATCCGGATATCCCCAAAACCAATACCGTCATCGTCACCAACCGCCGCCCCTTCCAGGATGTCTGCTGGGCTTTCAGAACCACCGATATGCGGATGTATGCCGGCCGGAACGAAATCGAATACGGACTGAGTTATCCCGAGGCGAAAAAACAGTTCATTCCCGACTTCGACGCACTGGAGGCTCTTTACTGGGATCTGAAGAAAAAGAAATGGAATCTGGTGCTGGTGACTCCGCTGGAAGAATATCCGTTCTTTGAAAAACGTCTGCCGAAACCGGTCTGGGTGAAAAAGAGTCATCCCGGCCTGATCGACGGTTATATTGTAGTTCTATATTAAGTTCTGCGAAAGGAATCATTGATCCGATGAATGTTCGCAAAGAGGCATTTGAACACTGGACTCCGCGGGATTCCGCGGATCTTTACGGCGTCCGCGACTGGGGCGCAGGTTATTTCGATGTCAATTCCGACGGCGAGCTGACCGTTACCGCTTTCGGCAAGGACGGACCCGCGGTCAGCCTCATGGAGATCGTCAAGGGCATCAAGGAACGCGGCATGGACATGCCCGTGCTGCTCCGGCTGCGCAATATCCTCGACACCCAGATCCGTCTGCTGCATTCTTCCTTTGCGAAAGCGATCAGGCAGACCGGTTTTCAGGGACAGTACCGCGGCGTTTATCCGATCAAGGTCAATCAACAGCAGCAGGTCGTGGAGGAGATCGCCCGGTTCGGACGCGAATTCCATCACGGTTTCGAAGCCGGCAGCAAGGCCGAACTCATCGCCGCCATCGGCACCATGACCGACCATGAGGCCTGTCTCGTCTGCAACGGCTACAAGGATGAGGAATTCATCGATCTCGCGCTTTATGCCTCCAAGCTGGGCATCCAGTGCATCCTCGTCGTGGAAATGCCCGGCGAAGTGCCGATCATCATCGAACGGAGCCGGAAACTCGGCATCAGGCCGATGATCGGCATCCGCATGAAACTTTCCACCCGCGCCGGGGGACAGTGGACCGAATCGGGCGGCGACCGCAGCGTGTTCGGACTCAATACCGCCGAACTCATGCGCATCGTGGACCAGCTCAAGGAAGCGGACATGCTCGACTGTCTGCGTCTGCTCCATTATCATATCGGTTCGCAGATCCCGAACATCCGCGACATCCGCGCCGGTGTGCTTGAAGCCAGCCGGGTCTATACCGGACTGGTGCAGGAAGGCGCTCCCATGGGGTTCCTCGACCTCGGCGGCGGCCTCGCGGTCGATTACGACGGTTCCCATACCAATTATGCCGCCAGCCGCAATTACACGCTCGACGAATATTGCGTGGACGTGATCGAGACGGTCGCCGAAACGCTGTCTTCCAAAAACATCCCGCATCCGAACATCATCACCGAATCCGGCCGTGCCACCGTGGCTTATTATTCCGTGCTGCTGTTCGACATTCTGGACGTGGCCAATTTCGAGCCGTCCGAAAAACCGCATGAGCTGCCGCCCAATGCCAGCGAGCATACCAAGGACCTGGTCGCCATTCTGGGTAACATCAACGCCCGCAATCTGCAGGAAAGCTATCACGATGCCATCTACTACCGCGATGAGATCCGGATCCTGTTCAAGAACGGGCGCATCACCCTGCGCGAACGCGCCCTGGCCGAGAGCGCTTTCTGGGCCATCATGGCCGCCGTCAACAAGGAAGTCCACAAGCTCAAATACGTGCCCGACGAATTCGAAGGACTCGAAACCGCCCTGGCCGATATCTATTATGCCAATTTCAGCGTGTTCCAGTCCCTGCCGGATTCCTGGGCGATCGACCAGGTCTTTCCCATCATGCCGATCCATCGCCTGAACGAGCGGCCTACCCGCAACGCCATCATCTCCGACATCACCTGCGACTGCGACGGCAAGATCGACCGGTTCGTCGACCTTCACGACGAACGGCGCACCCTGCCGCTGCATCCGGTCGGCGACAGCCAGTATTACCTCGGCGCGTTCCTCGTCGGCGCCTATCAGGAAACGCTCGGCGACCTCCACAATCTGCTCGGCGACACCAACGTGGTCAATATCAACATCAACCGCGAGGACGGCCATTTCGAGATCGTCAAGGAGATCGAGGGCGACACCGTTGCTGATGTGCTTTCCTATGTGGAATACTCGCCGAAGGAACTGATCGACAATCTGCGGTCCCAGGCCGAACGCGCGATCGAGGAAAAACGCATCTCGCCCGCCGAACGCCGCATCATCATGCGCGCCTACGAGGACGGCTTGCGCGGTTATACTTATTTCGAATACGAATAATCACCAGAGAGGAGTTGACATCATGGCAAGAGTTCTTATCATCGGGGCAGGCGGCGTCAGCGGCGTCGCGGTTCACAAATGCGCACAGGCTTCCGAGGTGTTCACGGACATCTGTCTGGCCAGCCGCACCAAATCCAAATGCGATGCGATCGCCGCGCAGCTCAAGCGTCCCATCCGCACCGAACAGGTCGATGCCGACAACGTTCCCCAGCTGGTCGCGCTGATCCGCGATTTCAAGCCAGATGTGGTGCTCAACCTCGCTTTGCCCTATCAGGATCTCCATATCATGGACGCCTGCCTCGAAACCGGCGTGCATTACATCGACGCCGCCAATTACGAGCCGCCTGAAGAAGCCCATTTCGAATACTCCTGGCAGTGGGCTTATCAGGATCGGTTCAAGGAAAAAGGCATCACCGCGCTGCTCGGCTGCGGTTTCGATCCCGGCGTGACCAATGTCTTCTGCGCCTGGGCCGTCAAACAGAATTATTTCGACACCATTGACACTCTTGATATCATTG
>Ga0265298_10001005_pt1 | contig 41846 bp, 37 predicted proteins | sample AusTroGonzalo_MG_3_FD_193486 | JGI IMG/M metagenome (GOLD analysis project Ga0265298, IMG submission 193486) | Bovine rumen microbial communities from tropical cattle in Woodstock, Queensland, Australia - Gonzalo_01 | ecosystem: Host-associated > Mammals > Digestive system > Stomach > Rumen ... | reverse complement strand
CTTATGACAAGGCGCTGGAATGGGCAGACAAAGTCTATGAGGGACCCATGAAAGTTTTGGGTATTGGTCTTGTGGCCCCCATGGAAAATCTGGATGCCACCCACACGGGCTTTATGGTGCTGACTCCGGGAGAGGTGCCCATGATGCGTCATGCCGCCTACAAAAAACAGGTGCTGGAAATCCCCTTCAAGGATTACCTGAAAGGTCGCAGCAAGGAAAAGGTCCCCGGGGTTTCTTTCTTTGAGTTTGTGAAACCTTAAGGTTCTTAGTCGCCGTAATCGAAGGCGAGGATGGCCACCATCTCGTGGCTGTCGGCTTCGTTTTCAAAAAGCGTCCAGGCATCCGGTGCCCAGCCGTAGGCGTTGGTGGTCAGTTCTTTCCCTATGGCGATTTCTGCCGCCTCTACGTTTTCCCACCGCACGGGTCCGGCGGGAGCCTTGTAGTAGCGCAACATTCCCAACGCTTCCATGGATTCGGGATGTTCGTCCACTAGCTGGTAGACGCAGTCCTTGTAGCTTTCACCCTTGAGGCGTATCACGCGGTAGAGTCGCCTGCGGCCTAGGAACTTGGAGAGGTCTCCGGTATGCACCTCTATCTTTGAACCGGGCCCGAAGAAGAAGGCCAACTCCCGAAACACTTCGGAACTTTCGTCCAAAAAGGGCGAAAGTTTTTTAATCAATGCGTTGATTTCTTCGGGAGCCATGCCAAACAAGATAGATAAATTGCGTCAAGCGCTATCTTGTCTTTTGGTAACTCACGAAGGCGAATCGCTTGCTGTCGGGGGCCCAGGAGTTTACGTTGATGGTGCCTTGGCCGCCAAAGAGCTTCAGCAGGGTACGGGGCTTGCTCCATCCGGTAACGTCGTCCCCCGTCATTAGGCGGATTTCCACATTCTTGTTGGGTACATGGTCGCCGGGCCGCACGTCGGTTTCGTGGTAGGCTACCGTCACCACCTTTTTGCGGTCCGGGGAAATGTGGGGGAACCAGGTGTTCCAATGGGGGTCGTCGGTTATTTGGGTCTGCTGCGAACCGTCGGCCTTCATGCGCCAGGCCTGCATGCGGCCCGTACGTACGGAATTGAACCAGATGTATTCGCCCTTCAGGTCGTATTCGCTACCGTCATTGAGCCCGCGGGCACTCGTGAGGCGGGTCTCGTTCCCGCCGGCGGCAGGAATGGTGTAGATGTCGTATTCGCCGTTCCGTTCGGCACAGTAGGCCAGGGTCTTGCCGTCGGGAGTGATGCCGTGGAGGTAACTGGGGGCCAGAGGCGTCACCAGTTCCGGTTGGCGTCCGTCAAAGAAAATCTTGTAGATGCGGGAAAGTCCGTCTTCCTTTGTGTGGTGGCTTACGTAAAGTCCTGTGCCATCAGGGGAAAGTATATGGTCGTTGTTGCAGTTGTCTACGAAATGCGACGGCACTTCGGAGATACTGCCAGAGTCTATTTCGTACTTGTAAATGCGCCCGTTGCTGTTGTAGGTCAGGAACTTTCCGTCGGCACTCCAGTTGGGGGCTTCGATAACGCAGTCGAATTCCTGGAGCAGTTTGGCCTCGCCGGTCTCGATGTCGTAAACCTGCAAGAAGGATTTGTCCCCCGTTCGATCCCATACCTCTCCGGCGCTTTGCTCGAAGGGGTAGACGATACCCCAGTTCTGCCGCAGGCCATCCATCAGGGTCATCATCTGCATGGTCTTGGAGAGGGGCATTTCGCTGCATTCCTTGCGACCTTCTTCCAGGGCTTTTTTGCAGGCCAGCACTTCGTATTCGTAGCAGTTGGCAATGCGGGGTGGCGTCACTTTTTCTACAAGGTTTCCTGCTGCGTCAAAGACTTGGAAGGATTCCATATCGTTCAGGTTCTGCACTTGGATAAAGCCGTCGCTGCCGTAGATGTAGCCTTCGTTGTGGAGGGGCGCCACCATGGAGGTCTTGAGGTGGGCCACCTGTCCGTTTTGGTAGGTAAGGTCTATCCAGTCGGTGGCATCTACGCCAGTGCGGAACTTGACGCACTGGCTTACGTTTTTCACAATGCCGTTGTCGGGTCCGCCAATCTGCGGATCGGCAAGGAATAGGTCCGCGAAGGTGAGGCTGTAGATTCCCAAGTCCAAGAGGGTGCCCCCAGCCAGTGCTGGGTTCTGCAACCGCTCCACGTGGGAAATGGGTTGGGAGAAATCTGCTTCAACGCTTTGGACCTTTCCGATGGTTCCCTTTGTGATGCGTTCCTTGATTATCTGCACTGCGGGCAGGAACCGGGTCCACATGGCCTCGCACATGAACGCGCCCTTTTCTTGGGCAAGAGCAGTGACTTCGGAGGCTTGCAGGGCGTTGGCGGTAAAGGCCTTTTCCACCAGCAGGTTCTTGCCGCATTCCAGGCAAAGTAAAATGTTGTTGTAGTGTTCGGAATGGGGAGTGGCCACATAGATCAAATCTACGTCAGGGTCTTCCGCCAGCTCACGGTAGCTTCCATAGGCTTTCTGGAATCCGTTGTCCTTTGCGAACTGCTGGGCACGGGCCAAATCCCGGGAGGCTACGGCGTAGGCTTCCACTCCCATGTTGTTTTTTTCTAAGGCCCTGACGGCCTCTGCCATTTTTGCGGCGATGTAGCCGCTACCAAGAATTCCGAGTTTCATGGTTAACAATATAGACTTATTGCCCCGAAAGTCGGATAAAAAAATTGACATAGGTGTATCGTCCTGTAAACGGTTGGTAAAATCCCGCCCTAATTACTTATATTGTAGCCATGGACACATCGATTCTTGACAAGGCCATAATTTTTGCTACCAAGGCCCATCGTGGATTGGAACGCCGGGGGAAGGGCTTCCCCTACATCGTCCACCCCATGGAGGCGGTGGCCATTGCCGCTACCATGACCAACGACCAGGAACTTTTGGCTGCGGCGGCCCTCCACGATACGGTGGAAGATACGGATGTGACCTTGGAAGATTTACGGCGGGAATTTGGCCCACGGGTGGCGGATTTGGTGAACACGGAATCCGACGTGACGGTGGACGGGGTTTCCGATGAGGATTCGTGGAGGTTCCGCAAGCAGGTGGCCATCGACAAACTTGCTGCTGCAAGTCGCGATGAAAAAATTGTGGCCCTGGCGGACAAGCTGAGCAATGCCCGTGCCATTTACAGGGATTTTACCCAGATGGGGCATGACGTATGGCAACTGTTCCACGTCAAGGACGCCGCCGCACACGAATGGCATTACCGCGGCTTGGCCGCTTCCCTGAAGGAACTGGCAGGAACGGCCGCCTACACGGAATTTGAAAGCTTGGTGGACAAGATTTTTGGCTAGAGGTGTAGATTTATGAGTGAGAAACCTGTAGAGAGTTATGGCTTGGACGCCCACTGCTCCATGATTGTGGAGCAGTTCCGCGAAAACCATGAAATATTTGAAAAAATGCTCAAGGTGGTCAAGGAACTCCTAAAAAAAAGTATCGAGGACAACCATGTCTACATCAACGCCATCGAGGGCCGTGTAAAGCAAGAAGAAAGCCTGGTGGGCAAACTGGACCGCAAGGGCGGTAAGTACAAGTCCTTGGATGACATTACGGATATCCTCGGAGTGCGGGTCATTACCTTCTATAGCGACGAGGTGGACAAGATTGCGGCCTTGGTGGACCGCTTGTTCGAAATCGACTGGATGAATAGCATAGACAAGCGCAAGACTCATGAACTGCACAGTTTTGGCTACAATTCCTTGCATTACATTTGCAGGATTCCCGAGAAGGTTTATAAGGATCCCGAGTGCCCGCAGCTAAACAGGTTCCGCTTTGAAGTTCAGATGCGGAGTGCCTTGCAGCACGTGTGGTCCGTGCTGGACCATGATACGGGTTACAAGACGGGCGTGGAAGTCCCCAAGGAATACCTGCGTAACTTGAACCGCTTGGCGGGAATGTTGGAACTGGTGGACGAGCAATTCTGTCAAATCCGCACGGGCATCAATGACTACCGCCGTCGGGTGCAAGCACTGGTGCAGTCTGGGCATTTCGAAGATGTCTCATTGGATGGTGACACCTTTGGCAACTACTTGCAACTGCGTCCCTTTGATTCTTTGAATAAAAAAATCGCCTCCATCAACCAGGCGGAAATCCACGAGTCGTCCCTTGCCCAGTACCTAAGGGTGTTTAAGTTTTTGGATTTTGAGTCCTTGGGCGATATTGAGAAACTGATTAAGGACAACAGCGAAGATGCCTTCCAGTTGGCGGTTTCCCAGTTGGGTAATACGGACATTGACATCATCAATTCCACGGTGGCCCCGCAGAATTTGGTGGTGGTCTATATCCTGAAAAATGGCGGTGGCGAGATTGGCCTCAAGAAGTTCTTTGACATTCTCTATGGAGAGAATGCAAAGAACGAGTCCCACGCCAAGCGCCTGCTTGCACGGGCAAAGCAGTTGTCCTTTATGCAGGTGTAACCGTGCTGCAACCGCACGGCACTACGGGTTTTATCCGATAAGGGCTTCCACTTTCTTGCAAAGTGCTTCCGCTTCTTCGGCGGTAGGCGCTTCGGCAATGACGCGGATGACGGGCTCGGTATTGCTGGCCCGCACATGGACCCAGGATTTTTCCTTGCCCAGCCACAAGCCATCCCGCTCGTCGGCTTTCCAGCCTGCGAATTCTTGCTTGACCTGCGGGAGGATTTCGGCCACGGACTTGTTGCCCAGGGCGTACTTCTTCTTGGGCATGGCGTAAGAGGGATTTTCTGCCACGAACTTTTCGGGACCGCCCTGATGGTGGGCCATCCAACTAAGGACCAATGCGGCTGCCACCAGGGAGTCGCGGCCATAGTGTAGGGCGGGGAGGATCACGCCTCCGTTGCCTTCGCCGCCGATAACGCAGCCGTTCTCGATCATCTGCAGGCTCACGTTGATTTCGCCCACCTTGGCACGGCTGCAGGTGCAGCCGTACTTTTCGGCTACGTCTTCGTTCATGCGTGAGGTGGAAAGGTTCACGCAGGTGGAACCCTTCTTCTGGCTCAAGACTTCTTCGGTGGCGATGGCCAGGGTGTATTCTTCGCCGATACTTTGTCCTAAACCGTCTACCAGGGCGCAGCGGTCTGCGTCGGGGTCCACGGCGATGCCCAGGGCGCAACCGTTTTTCTTGACGGCATCACGAAGGTCGCCCAGGTTTTCGGGAATGGGTTCTGCACCACGGGGGAAGGTGCCGTCGGGTTCACAGTGGACCCGCACCACCTGGCAGCCCAGTTCTTCTAAAAGGCGTGGCACGATAAAGCTGCCCGCGCCGTTCACGGCGTCTACGGCCACCTTGAACTTGCACTTGCGGATGGCTTCCACGTCCACGAAGGGAATGCCCAGGGTGCCCTGGATGTGGATGCCGTCGGCGTCCGGGATGGCCTTGTAGGTTCCCATGGTGCGGTAGTCCGGATAATCGAACCGGTCCTGGTCTGCCAGTTCGAACAGTTTTTTCACGTCGTCGGGTCCAAGGAATAACCCTTTGTTGTTCAAGAACTTAAGTGCATTCCACTCTAGCGGGTTGTGGCTTGCGGTAATGATAATGCCTGCGTCTGCCTTGAAGTGGGTGGTCAGGATTTCCACGGAAGGAGTGGTGGAAAGCCCCACGTCGATAACGTCTACGCCCGAGAGTCTGCAAATGCCCGCCACGAACTGCTGGATGGCTTCCCCAGTGGGGCGGCTGTCGCGACCGATGACCACCAGCTTGGCTTTGGTAATCTGGAGGAAGGCCTTGACGTGAGAAGATAGGACTTTGGGGGTCAGAGTATCCCCGACAATGCCGCGGATACCCGATATGGAACGCATGAGCTTGGACATGAAAACTCCTGTATTTGAAAAGAAAAAAAGCCCCGCTTGCAGGCGAGGCTCCAAAGACTTTCTAGAAGACCGGCGTGTTGGAGGCCTTTTCCTTGGCCTTGGCCTTTTTGCCTTGTTCCTTGGCCAGAGCCCGGTGCTCCACCACCCCTACCACAAAGAAGCGGTTGTTGTTCTTGACCACGGAAGTAAATGCGTTGAGGCTCTTGACGGAGAACCATTCCTGGTAGATGTTCCTGCCGTTGTGGAGGTTGTTCTCGTCGACGGTGGCAGGTGCTGCAGGTTCGCCGTACTTGAGGGAGAACTGTTCCGACATGTAGCTGGCGGCTTCGATGGCCTTGTTCTTGCGGGATTCCTCTACGCGGCCCGTGCGGATTTCAAAGGCGTAAAACTTGTCGTTCTGGTTGAAAATGAAGTCCACCTGCACCGGCAGTTCGCCGAACTTGAACACGGGGATGACCACTCGTTCGCCTTCGCCGCTCTGTCCGTAAGGCTCGTAGCCCATCTTCATGACCTCTTCGATGACGGTCTGGCGGTCGGAACCAAAGGGAATTCCTGCAAAATTGTCATAACGCTGAGCAAAGGCACTCACAGAAAATGAGAACACAAACAGCATAAGCGTCAGCAAGAACTTGGGCATTTGAACTCCTAAAAGCATTGTAAAATATAGTAAACTCTTGGAAAAAAGGGATAAAAAGGGGGAAAATGGGCACTCTTTATCTATATTTTGGGCATGTCTAGCACATTTGGCAAGCTTTTTTCTGTCTCTACCTGGGGAGAATCCCATGGTCCCGCCGTTGGGGCCGTTTTGGACGGTTGCCCCGCAGGAATTCCCCTTACCGAGGACGACGTCCAGTTCTTTTTGGACCGCAGGCGCCCCGGTCAGGGCAAGCTGACTACCGCCCGTTCCGAAAACGACAAGGTGAAAATCCTGAGCGGGGTCTTCCAAGGTAAGACCACGGGTACCCCCATTTCCTTCGTGGTGTTCAATGAGGATCAGAGGAGCGGGGATTACTCCGATATTGAAAAATGGTTTAGGCCTGGCCATGCGGACCTGTGTTACGACTTGAAGTACGGCTTTAGGGATTTCCGTGGCGGCGGACGCAGTTCAGCACGTGAAACCATCGGTCGCGTGGCGGCCGGTACGGTGGCCCGCTTGTTCTTGAAACAGGTGGCCGGCGTAGAATTTGTTTCTTGGGTGGATAGCGTGGGTGCCGTGGATTGCCCTGCCTTCGATTTGGATACGTTGACCCATGACATGGTGGAAGCGTCCCCCGTGCGTTGTCCCGATGCTGGTGCCAGCGCAAAGATGGAGCAGGAAATTTTGGATGCCAAGAAAAACGGCGACAGCGTTGGCGGTACCGTGGGCCTGGTGGTCCGCAATGTTCCGGCAGCTCTTGGCGAACCCGTGTTTGATCGTCTTGATGCTCTATTGGCTCAGGCCATGCTCTCTATTCCTGCCTGCAAGGGCTTTGAAATCGGAAGCGGCTTCAAGGCGGCCCGCATGCACGGCAGTGAACACAATGACGAGATTTTCTTTGACGGTAACCGCTACAGGACCCGCACCAACAATGCGGGCGGAAGTCTGGGCGGAATCAGCAATGGCGAAAACATCGTTTGCCGCATGGCGTTCAAGCCCACGGCCACGATTTCGCAAGAACAGAAGACGGCCGGGCGCGGTGGCGAAAACGGCTGCCTTGCAGCCAAGGGTCGGCACGACCCTTGCGTGGCCGTGCGCGCTCCCGTGATTGTGGAAAGCATGGCGGCCCTGGTTCTGGCGGACCTGTACCTGCAGCAGAAACGGAATGTGTGATGTGTAATGTGAAATGTGTAATGTGAAATTTGTCATTAGTCATTACACACTCCACATTGCGACGAAGTCGCACACGCTTTCTATGCTTTCTGCATTAGTATACAGAATCCTGTACAAAATTCATCATTGGCTTTTCCTGAGGCCGGGCATGCCCTTGGTGCATGCTAGGCTTTTTGTGGTGGGCAGTTTTTTGGCAGGTGGTGCGGGCAAGACTCCCTTTACCATCTGGCTTGCGAACCGTTTTGTTAGTTTGTTCCAAAACAAGAAGGTGGCGGTCCTGTGTCATTCCAAGGCACAAGACGAATTTGAACTTTTGAAAGAGAAGATTCCCGGAGCCCACGTGATTGCTACTGGCAATCGCTACCGCACCGCACAGGAACTGGACGGGGAATTCGATTACATCCTGTGCGACGACGGTTTTGAAGACAGTCGCCTGCGGCCTGATGTAACCATCCGTTTGGATTGGGGGGAGCCACCCGCCCATCTTAGGGACCTGCTGCCTGCGGGCCCTTGTCGCAGTCTGCTCCAGGACCACCCGCAGCCAAATGTGGTGTTCCAGTGCACCGGAAATGATGCCGACGTGAAGTTTTCCATCGCAGAAGTTATAAACGGCCTTGGGGAAAAATTTGAAACACATGATGGAAACTCGTCGGGTGCGGTCGCCGTTTGCGGCATTGGGAACCCCGAAAGGTTTTTCCGTGACTTGAAAAATTTTGGGGTCGGGGTATCACGGACTGTGGTGTGTCCAGACCATGATTCGCATTTTGAGACGACGGTGCAAAAAAACTTGAAGGCCGCGACTTGCGTCATTATGACGGAAAAAGATGCTATGCGACTTGGGAAAAACCTGCAAAAAAGCCCATTTGTGTATAGATGCTTGCAAAAAGTGGAAGTCCGTTCTGAAAAAGTGGAAAAAATCTTTTAATTTTGTACCAAGGAGAAATTTTTATGACTTTGACCAAGCGAATTTCGGAATTGATGGCCTCTTTGGTGGTTGGAGTCCCAGAGCGGGAATTCCATATCCAGTTGGGTTTTTTGGTTTCTCTTTTGGGCGAACCCTTTTATCTGTATGGCCGTTCTGGTTCAGGAAAGTCCTTGGTGGTGGACCGTCTGGTTGCCGCCTTTAAGGGTGCAAAGGCACTGAAGATGGGTGCCCGTGAACAGGAAATCCCCTCTAACCTTTCCAGTTACGAATTCGTGGTGTTCTTGTCTTATGACCCCAGGGACGAAAAGACCAAGGACAATGTCAAAATTGCCCTGGAAGACAAGGGAAAGTCCTCCCTGATTATTTCGGGAGACATGCGCCCGGAAGACGCCCTGAAGCGTGGCGAGATCATCGATAAGGTTTCCCTGACCATCGTACTTCCGGAAAACATTTCGGCCAAGGCCCTCTGCTCCCTTTTGCAGACCCAGGGTGACGTGACCCAGACTAGGGTTTCTCCGGGTCTTTCCATATCGGCCGAAGAAAAGGCTCAATGGATCGAGGAAATCAAGAAGGTCTCCCTTTCGGAGGATGCCCTGCACGTGATTTCCCAGATTGTGGAGGTTTGCGACAGCAATAACATCTACGTTCCTATCCGCAAGTGGATTGCCTTGACCAACATCATGAAGGCCATGGCGTTCTTTAACGGACGTACGGAAACCCAGCTCACGGACACCTTCTTTTTGGGCATGCCCATTTGGTCCAGGACGGTATCCAATAACGTCATTACAGAGAAGTACCGCCAGATTGTGCTGAAGCGCATTCTGAAGGATGTCCCCGATGTACTGGACCGGCCCTATAATGCGGACGACCTGCTGTTCCGCGTGAAAAAACTTTTGAAGAGCAGCAACAATCTGTACGAGACAAAGATGTTCAACGGGGAACCCTGCCTGTTCTACCGCATTACCATTGCGGGCGAAAGCGTGCCTCTGTATGCACCCCTTCGCTACATTGAAACGGAAGGAGAGTTCCACCCATTCAATGAGCTTAGGCAAGAAGAAAAGCGTGTCCGTTGCAATTACCACGGAACATCTAGTTGCACCATATCGGTGGCTTCTTCTGTGAAATCTACGGGAATCCGTACCACTATGTCCAGGACCACCACGTCTACCGTGGCGGACAAGTTCGAAGACTATGGTGTTTTGCCTACCCATATCCTCAAGGAAAACGACCCTGAGATTATGGAAAAGAAGAATGCCGAGTTGAACGAGATAAAACAGGAAATTCAGGCGGTGGCCGAAAAAGAAACCAAGGCCATGCAGGCTCTGAAGGCCGTGTTCTCTGCAATAAAGACTTCCAAGGAAGACCTGTTCTGCAGCAAGGATCTGTTTACGGAAATACAGGACCAGCTTAGCGCCCTGTTTGACTCCACCAAGGTGATTCTTGGCAAGGTAAAAGAGGCTCACGACCTGCTGGCGGGTTAGTACCGGTAATTACAGGTTGTCCACGCTGTCGGGAATGTCGTTCCTCATGACTAGCAGTATGGCGTTTTGCCCGACGATTACGTAGCGTTCGTCGTTTATCTCTATTTCGTAACCCCCGGCGTGGAGGTACAACGCCTCGTCCCCCTCCTTAACTTGCAGGGGCACGTAGTTGACGGGGTCCGAGTTTTCTCCCTTGAAAAATTCATCCGGGTCTTTGTTGGCGGGAATGGCATAGCCGGGGCCCACCTTGACCACGAGGCCTGTATGCACCGCGTCCCGTTCTTTGACGCTGGGCGGCAGGTAGAGTCCGCTTCCTGTCTTGTTGGAGGCTTCCAGGGGCTTTATCAAGATACGGTCCCCGATGACGACGATATTTTTCAAGGATTCAAGCATGGCCCCAAATTAGAAATTTATATTGAACAACGTGGCGTTACTTGTTATTGCAATTATTTGGATAGCCATTGTGCTTTTTTTGTCGGTGTTCTTGGGACGTACTCCCAAGGGCAGGGCCTGGCTTTCCATTGTCTTGCGGTATAGGCGATTCCAATGGGTGGTGGCTGCTGTTTTCGCAATCCTGTTTTTCATTTTTGCAGGATACGCCCTATTTCCCAGTAGCGAGGTTGTGGAACGACAGAATTCTCGGTTGGTCTATGTGGAATATTCCAAGGCCATGATAGAGGATATGGCAAAAGGCGGACTTTTTTCCATTGACAGCCAGTACCATGTGGGCGCCCCTTTGCCGGAACTGGCCTATAGTTTGCCTGCACTTCTGGATGCCTACCATGCCGAGGTCCGCAAGCCCACGCTTCCGCGGTTATTGCGCCTGGACGATTCCTTGTTCCTGTCTTTTGATGGTTACAAGCAATTCAAGAACCGCGGAATCCGCATTGTGAAGAGGGTTCAAAAAAGGTTGGGGCCCCGTTATACGATAAGGATAGTTTCCTCCGGTATGAATCACCGTCTGGAGCTGGGGTATCGGGGTGCCTTGTGGAGCGAGGAACAGTTGTGCGCCCTTCCTGTGATGGAAGCTTCTTTGAAAGAGAACGTGGATCCGGCATTGCTGATGTCCATCATCCGCCACGTGTCCAACTTCAAGTTCGATTACCGCGGCCTACGTGGCGGAGTGGGACTCTTGGCGCTGGATTCGGGCGATGGCCTGCAGCAGGTTTACCTTGGGGCGGAGTTGCTTTCCCGCTCCCTAAGGCAAGTGGGTAGCAAGGAAGACGCCGTAATGGCATTCTATCCGGTACGGGAGCGTGGGACCATCCACGAGGAATGGCGGAACAATCCGCTAAAGCAGTCTTGGCTAGAGGAGGTGCTGAAGGATGTTTCCTTTTACAGGGAGAACGGCCTTATGCCGGTCATGGGAGATTCTTTGAGTGCAGATGGCGAGGTGCTCGCCGAGGAACTCGCGGATGACGAAGAGCCTCAAACATTGGACAGCCTGCCCGCCCCCGACTTGACGGACGATGTTCCCTAAACCGTGCTAGCCTTGCATTTGATAACTTGAATCTAGCGCGAACGGTCGCTACTTAATGCCGTCCGAAACGTCTAGTTTTGCGGAATGGCTTGTCGCCCGCAGATTCCTTGAAAGGCTTTTCCTTTTTGCGGGGTTTCTTCTCGAATCCGAACTTCTTCTTGAAACTCTTCCGTTCTTTTGGCGGCGGCACGTCGTCGGTCATGAGCCTGAACTTGGAGGCGTTGCCGCGGATAGTCATCTTAGAAAGGATGTCCAAGACATCGCCAGGCATGGTCTCGGGAAGTTCCACCGTACTGAACTTGTCGAACAGCTTGATGCGCCCGATTATGGCGCTGTCGATGTCCCCTTCGCCGGCGATGGCGCCCACGATGTCGCGGGGGGACACGTGGTCCCTGCGGCCCACCGCCAGGTAATAACGCAGGTAGCCTTCCTCCACGCCGTTCAGACCCTCTTTCCTTTCTTTACGGAGTCGTTCCTTGGCTTCGGGCATGTCGCCTTCGGAATCGCCATCGCCGCTACGGTTCTTTTCTCGCCGGTCCTTGGGCGTTTCCATTTTCTCTAGCTTGGGGAACAGGGGCTGGCCTTCTTGGGCCAGGCAAAGGAGGGCGGCAGCAATTTCGTCTACGCTGGTTTCCAACTCCACGGAAAATTTGACCAGCAGGTCCCGGAACTTGTCCAGGTTGCCGTAAGTTAATTTGTCCTTAACCTTGTTCTGGAAGGCCAGAATACGCTTGGCGCTAATCTGTTCCCCGCTGGGCATTTCCATAGGTTCGATGGGCTGACGGGTAGCCTTTTCGATGGCCTTGAGTAGGCGCCGTTCCCTGGGGGTAATGAACAAGATGGCGTTTCCGCTGCGGCCCGCGCGACCGGTACGGCCGATACGGTGCACGTAAGATTCCGTATCGTAAGGAATGTCAAAGTTTACCACATGGGTAATGCGGTCCACGTCGATACCGCGGGCCGCCACGTCTGTTGCCACCACGATGTCCAGCTTTCCCATCTTGAGGCGGTTGATGGTCCGTTCCCTCAGGGTTTGCGCCAGGTCGCCACTCAGGGGGGCCACGTTGAACCCGCGGGCTTCCAGCCGTTCCGAAACCTCGGAGGTGGCCTGCTTGGTGCGGACAAAAATCAGCATGCCATCGAAGTCTTCGCCTTCAATGACCCGGGCCAAAGCTTCCATTTTGTCGTGGCTGCGGACCAGCAAAAAGCGCTGACGGATGTTCTCTACGGTGGCAGTCTTGCCTTCGATGCGGGCTTCGCTATATTCGCCCAGGTGTTCGTCGATAATGGCCTGGACTTCCTTGGGCATGGTGGCACTGAAAAGGGCCCGCTGGGCGTTTTCGGGAATTTCTTCCAGGATGGTTTCCACGTCTTCCATGAATCCCATGTCCAGCATTTCGTCGGCTTCGTCCAGGACAACTGCCTTCACGGCATTCAGTTCGATGGAACCCCGTTTAATATGGTCGATAAGGCGCCCCGGGGTCGCTACGATCACATTGGCGGTACGCTTGAGGGCACGGAACTGTACTGCAATGTCTTGACCGCCGTAAATGGGGACCACATGGACCTTGGGGAGTTTTGCGGCGTATTGCTGAATGGCTTCTGCCACCTGGATGGAAAGTTCACGGGTGGGGGTCAGCACCAGCAGGGAGGTCTCTTTGGAGTTGAACTCGATACGGGAAAGCAGGGGTAGCGCAAAGGCCGCCGTCTTTCCGGTTCCCGTCTGGGCGGTTCCCAACAAGTTTTTGCCCTGCAAAAGGGCAGGGATTGCCTTCGCCTGAATGGGGGAGGGGGTCTCGTAGCCGGCGGCCTTGACCGCGTCGAGGATTTCCGGGGCAAGACCCAGCTCTTCGAAGGTTATTTCCTGGTCCATAAATTCTCTTTTTTCTCAAAATATAGAATTTGCCTTATTTAAAACAAAGGGCTTTTGCTAGTTTTGTTTTTGTGAGTTACGAGTGCAAACATCTGCGCAACACCTTTTGCGACAAGCGGAAAAAGGAATGCGACCCCGGTGCGCCTGGCTGCGTGCTGTTCGGAAAGTTTGCCTTCCCGTTAAAAACGGACTCCCCCCAAAAGAAAAAGGCGCCGCCAAAGGCGACACCTTAAACAGAAAACAATACCTTTTTAGATCATCCGCAAAATTTCCTGGGTGGTCTGTTCCGCAAAAGTGTTGTCTTGCACAAAACGCCGCACCTCGGTGGGGTTGATTCTGGCGTATTCTGAAAGGGCCTTGCCAATGCCGTTGCGAATATAGTATTCGTCGTCCTTGGCGCAGGTGAGGCAGAACTGCCTGAGCAGGGGCCAGTCGGTACGATCCTTGTATTGCACCTGGAAAATGATGGCGCTCCTACGCACCCAAATGTTGGGGTCCCTGATCCAGGAGGCGATTTTGGTATGGAGGGCGGGTAGCCTCAAAGCCAAGTCTCCCAGAATGCAGGAGGCGATGGTGTCCACCGTATCTTTCCATGCACGGGTCTTGATGAGTTTTTTCAAGAAGTTCAGGTGTTGGCCACCCAGCATCTTCTTGTGCTTAAAAAGGTAATCGCAAGCTGCGTACTGAATTTCCCTATAGGGTTGGGTCCACATGTCTTCGACACGGCTCACCAATTCGACATCGTCCTTCGGGGGGAACTTGTCGAATATGGGGTATGTTACTTCCCTGCGGGGGACCAGTTTGACGCCCAGGAAGTCGAATTGCTCACGTGCCTTCTTGGACATCTCGTGGGATTCTTCTTCGTTGGCGATAGAACGCAGCGCCAGTAGGATCTCTTGTGTAAATCGTAACATTGCCCCTCAAAAATAGTCCCAAAAAAATTATTTTTCTAGGGCTTGACAAGCACTTTTTTTCACTTTTTTTGAAAAAGATCGATTTTTTTTGGAAAAAAATCCCATTTTTACCCTTGACAAGGTAAAAAAGTGCCCTTTTATGACAACGTTAAACAAAAAAGACCTCCCCTAAGGGAGGTCTTGAGAGGCAACGATCAGACTCGAACTGATGAATAAGGCTTTTGCAGAGCCGCCCCTTACCAACTTGGGTACGTCGCCAATGTGAGGCCTAATATAGGTAATGAGGGCCGTTTTTCCAAGGGTTTTAGGTCAAAAAAACTAATTTTTGGCTCATGTTCGGCAATTTGAAGGTAAAAACGGCCTCCCTGCTGGTATCCCTCTGGTTGAGGAGCCTCCGGGTAAAAGTCGAGGTGCCTGAGGGCTATGGGCCCGGTATTCTGGGAATCTGGCACAGGGACCTTTTGGCCAGTTGTGCCGCCTTCAAGGACATGGGGGTGTGCGCCCTGGTTTCCCAGTCCGGTGACGGGGAGTTTTTTGCCGCCACCGCCAGCCGTATGGGCTATGTGGTGTTCCGCGGGTCTGACACCCGGGGGTCGTCCAATATCCGCCATTTGCTTTTGGCTTTGAAAAAAGGGAATTTTGCCGGGATGGCCTTGGACGGTCCGCACGGGCCGGCCGGGGTGGCCAAGCCTGGTTCCCTGTGGCTTTCTAGGAAATCGGGGCGTCCCTTGTGGCAAATCCAGGTCGGGTATGGCGCCCACTTTACGCTTAAAAGTTGGGATAGTTTTGTAGTCCCACTCCCTATGTCAACAATTGTCGTGAAAATTACTTATTTTTGTGATGAATAAAAAAAGGATAGTGAGTATGATAGCATTACCCCCAAAGTTTGTGGCTTTTGACTTGGAAACCACGGGTCTGGACAACAAGAAAGACGAAATCATTGAAATCGGTGCGGTTAAGTTCACCGTAGAGACCAAGAACGGCAAGGTGGTTCCCAAACTGCTTTCGGAATTCGAAACATTCGTGAAACCCAACATGCTGATTCCCGCCGAGGCTTCCAACGTGAACCATATTTACGACAAGGATGTGGAAAACGCTCCTCCTGTTGGGGAATGCCTCAAGGGCTTTACGGCATTTTGCGGTCAGGGCTCCATATTGCTGGCCCACAATGCCAACTTCGATGCCAGCTTTTTGAGGGCGGCCTATCAGAAGAATCCCCAGTTGGTTCCAGGCAATCCGGTCATTGACAGCCTGGTTATGGCCAGGACTATCTTGCCCGAACTGGAGAACCACAAGTTGGGTTACATGGCGGGGCTGTTCAAGCGCCGTAACGAGATTGCCATGAACATCGACTCCGAAAAGATGCACCGTGCGGTCTACGACTGCGAGATGCTGATGGAAGTGTTCGTGGCCCTGCTCCGCCGCCGCTTCAAGGAAAAGGACTGGGAGATGGGTGCTATCATGGCCAATATGGCCAAGTATAAGGGTGTTCCCCAGTTCATTAATAAGTAATACTCATTTCACATTGCGGCGTAGCCGCCCCAGGATACAGAAAACACCGCCAAAGGTTAGCTTTGGCGGTTCTGTTTAATTCCCGGTAAAAGGATTAGATGCCCAGTTCGCGGGCCACGGCTTGGATGCCGCACTTGTTGATGGTGCGGAGACCAGCGGCGCTGACGCGGAGGGTCACCCAGCGATCTTCTTCAGGGATGTAGAAACGCTTCTTCTGGAGGTTGGGAAGCTGCTTCATCAGCTTCTTGCGGTTGGAGTGGGAAACCATGTTGCCCACAAGGCCGGCTTTTCCGGTGACTTTACAAATACGGCTCATAAAAAACTCCGTTGATTTAACAGGCTCCAATTTTAGTTAAAAGTGGTAAAATTGTCAAGACTGGGGAGGGTCCTGAAGCTCTTTTGGAAGGTTAAATTTGGTGGATTCTATCAATTTTACGTAATTTTCCACCTCGATGGGGCTAAATTTCGCCTTTATCCAGTCCACCACCTCCTGGACCAGGACCTCCGGTGCGCTGGCTCCGCTGGAGAGTCCCACGGTTTCCACCCCCTCAAACCAGGTGGGGTCTAGGTCGTTGACGGAGTCAATTAGGAAGCTCTTGATGCCCTGTTCGTGCCCCAGTTCCATAAGGCGGCTGGAGTTGGAGGAATTCTTGGCTCCCACCACCAGGAGCATGTCCACTTGGGAGCACAGGTCCAGCACGGCGGCCTGGCGGTTGCCCGTGGCGTAGCACAGGTCCCCGGCGTCGGGCCCCACGATTCCAGGGAATTTTTGCTTGAGTGCCGCGATAATCTTGCGGGTTTCCGCCACGGAAAGGGTGGTCTGGGTAATGTAGGCAATTTCCTTGTCATCTTGGAAGGAAAGTTTCTCAATGTCCGCTTCGTTACGGATGAGGGTGATAGCTCCTTCGGGAAGTTGTCCTAGGGTGCCTTCCACTTCGGCATGGCCTGCGTGTCCAATCAAGATGATATGCCGTCCGGCGGCAAAGTGGCGTTTGGCACTAAAATGAACCTTGCGGACTAGGGGACAGGTGGCGTCCACCACCCTTAGGTTTTTGGCTTCGGCTTTCTGGTAGATGTTCTCGGCAACCCCGTGGGCGGAAAAGATGACCACGGAGCCCTGGGGAACCTCGTCCAGGATGTCTACAAAAATGACTCCCTTGGATTTAAGGGTTTCCACCACGTAGCGGTTGTGGACTATCTCGTGACGCACATAAATGGGAGAGCCGAATTTTTCGAGGGCTTTTTCGACTACGTGGATGGCACGATCCACTCCGGCACAAAAACCACGGGGGGTGGCAAGAATCAGCTTTTTCATAAAGGTTAGCCTTGTTCTTTAAGCAAATCTTTCAGGAATTCCAGGAGCTTGTCGTAGGAACGGATGAGTTTTTCCCGTTCCCGTTCCAAGAAGGATTTGACCGGCTCAATTTCGGGGAAGTTCCGGCTAGAGAAGAATGCGGTGGACTGCAGCTGGGTGAGCACGCCTTCACGCACCAGGGCGCAGACGGTTTCTTTTTGCCCTTTGGAATAGGGACCCACGCAGGTGGCGACTCCGTTTTGCAGGGGTTCCCAGAAGTCGTGGACGCCAAGGCCAGAGCTGAAGGAGCCTCCCACCACGGCATTCTTGGTCGTGGCGAGGATTTCTGCAGTTTTCCCGAAGGTGGAAACCAAGGTGACGGCACCCTTTTGAACCAGGGGCCATTCCGTCACGATAATGTCTTGTTCACGGAGGGCCTTGTGGAAATCCTCCGACTCGGAAATCCTGCGGGGCATGAGCACCACGGAATCATTGTGCTTGATGGCGGCCTTCACCATGCGGATGACGCTGGTCCATTCGGCCATGTGCATGGACAGGAATGCCGTATCGATGGTGGGATTCATTGGAGCTGTCACTTCTTTTTTGGACTTGGCCCAGGAGAGTAGCTTCCAGTCTCCGCCGATAAGGGCTTGCGGAAGGGTGCTTTCCCGTGCGGCCGACTGCAAACGAGCCAAGTCAGCACCGGTCTGCATGGCGGCAAAGCCGATGGCGGAATAGTCCAAGAAAGGGAATGCCCTGCGGAACCTGCCCGATACAACCGCTACGGAAGGCTTGAGGGAAAGGTTTTTCATGGCCGTCAGGTAGCCTGGCCACAGTTCGTTTTCTCCCAGTACAAGTCCCAGGGGCTTGACTTTGGAAAGGAACTTGGTCAGGGAGGCCGGAGTGTCTGCGGGGGCCATGGCAAAGGAAATGCGCGGGGCGGCATTCTTGAAGAATTCAAAGACTTCTGTTTTTTGGGTGGTGATGAGGATTTTGGGGCATTGGGGAATGTCCTGCTGCAGGAACTCCGCCAACCTCAAGAGCATTTTGCACTCGCCCAGACTTGCTCCATGGAGCCACAGGAAAGGACCTTCGGGCCAGTCGCCGTCCAGCCGGTCCGCAATGCGGAACTTCTTTTCCACTGCGGGGACTTTTGCCGCCGCGGTGGCGGCAAGCCCAATGGCGCCTCTCACAATGTTGATGGGGTTAATCATAATATCAAAGCTAACAAAATAATCCAAATCCAGGTGGAGGTATCGGCACGGAGGGTTTGGAAAAGGGAACGGTTTTTTTCAGTGGCCCTAAAATGGGCGGGATTGGGTAAAAAAGCCCATGTTTTGCTGGCCCAGAGGGTCCAGCGCTCCCCAAAGAGTTTTTTTAGGAACCGGTCCTCGCCCAGGGCGAGGCTGCATTCGAACAGGAGGAGTGTTATTGCGAAGGGGATAGCCTCCCAAGAGAATCCCAGGTGGAAAACTATGGCGGCACAGGCTATCATGGTATTGGAAAGGTACAGGGGGTGTCGCATCAGGGAGTAGGCTCCGGTGGTCATCAGTTCCGGTGCCTCATGTACCGAACCCCGAGTGTGCTCCCCGATGGAACGCCTGGCGAAAACCCGCAAAAAGATGCCGACAAGTAACAGTGTTGCCGCGATGATGCCCGGCATCAAACTCAAGGTGCTACCTGGGGTAAACAACAGCCCCAGCGTTAATGCCCCCAGGATAAATCCCCGCCATTTATACAGGATTTTCATGGTCCAAATCCACCAGGAGGAATCTGCCTTCTACATCGGCGGGCAGGGCGTCGTGACTGGAAATCAGGAACCACTTGTCCATGCGGTTGCAGGCTTCCATGAATTTTTCCAGGATGGGCATACGGTCGGCAAGGGCGATGCCGGCCAGGGGTTCGTCCAACAGTAGGATTTTTGAAGGGCTTGCCAGGGCCCACAGCAGGGCCACCTTTGCCCGTTCCCCACCAGAAAGGGACTCCTTTGCCACCAGTTTTTGCAGGTTTGCAAATTCCGAGAATTCCTTGACGGCGGTGTTTGCGGACTCGCCAAGCAGTTTTGCCAAGAGCCTTTTGGGGGGCAGTTCCAGGTCTTGGGGCACAAGGAAAACACCTTCAGGTCTTGCTTTTTGGGGCAAAGTCATTTTGCCGTCGTCCCATTCCTCTAGGTGGGCGATAAGCCTAAGGAGGGTGGTCTTTCCGGCACCGTTTCGCCCTCGCAAAAGTACGGGCCTTTTACCGTCCCAAGCAAGGTTTAGTTTGTTGTAAACGACGGTTTTGCTTACGGCAGAAGTATAAGCAAAGGCTCCATCGTGAATCGCAAATTCTTCGCCCTGCATGTCTGCCGGTCCAGATTTTTCGGGGAGGGCCTCGAATTGGAATAGGGCTTTGCAGGCGCTAATGAGGGAGCGGAACTGGGGGAGGGCCCGGGAACATTCCTTCACGGGCTTGTAGCATAGTAATACGGCGGAGCAGAAAAGCACCAAGCCTTTCCCGTCCATCCAACCCTTGGAAATAAGCACCGCACAAAAGGCGAGGACCAAGATCATGGAAAGCACGGAAACAGATTCCATTACCAGGGCTAGGCCGTTTTTTCGGATGGAAAAGTCCTTGGTCTTTTGGCTCAGTTCCCGGGAGCATTTCTGGAGTTCCCCTGAAAGGGCTGTCCTTTCCCTGGGGGCGCTCCAGGAGCGGAACAGCCTACGGCTGGTATCGAACAGGTTCCTGAAATTGGACCTTTCAAAAAGAAGGGATTCCTCTTCGGGACCCATGCGGTGGATTTTCCGCTGAAGCCAAGCCACCAGGGGGACAATGACCGCAAAAAGGAAAAGGGTCAGGGGCCATGAAATGTATAGGAGCACGGGTACAAAGACCAGCAGTTGCAGGACCGCCTGGGTTCCTTGGAAAAAAACGGCTCCGTTGTTCTGGATGGTGTGTATGGAATCGAAAGCCATTTCCGTCTGGGTGGCATTTTGGGGGTCGTGGAAAAACTTTGGGGAAAGGTTCCGCAACTTGCGGAGGTACCAACTCCTAAGTCGGGCGCTGGTGGCATAGGTCCAGGTGTCGTTTTGCCTGATTTTCAGGTAGAAGAAAATGAGCCGCAGCAGGGTCAGCAGCACCATTATCAAGAGCCATTCCCACAAGGTAAAGGGGGATTCCTGGTTGATCAGGTCCATGAAGGAGCGGATTCCCCACAGGAGCGCACCGTCGGCGGCACTTGCGCCGATGGCTAGGGGCAGGAACTGCAATATTCCCCTCAAAAGGGATTTTTTGAGCCTTTTTTCCAGCATCTATGGCCAAAAATTTAAAAATTTTAGGGATGGCACCCTTTACAAGGGAATAAAGTTTCCTATATTTGGCCTTACTTGACGCCCCTATCGTCTAGTGGCCTAGGACTCGGGATTTTCATTCCCGCAACAGCGGTTCAAACCCGCTTGGGGGTATAAAAGGGACCTGCGAGAGCAGGTCCTTTTTATTTTGTACCCCAAGCGGGTAGGCCTCCGCCACGGAGTGGCGAGGCCCAACCCCACTATAAAAGGACTTCATCGCAAGGTGAAGTCCTTTTGTTTTTATGGTTGCCGCGAAGCGGGGAGGTCTTATTTTTTATATTATTCCCCGTATGAATTTCAAAGTCCCCGCTTTTTTGCTGGCTGCGTCCTGCGTCCTGTTTTCTGTAAACGCCATGGCTTCCGTGAACCTGCCGGTCCACAGGGAAGTCCTGCCCAACGGACTTACGGTGCTTTTGCACCCCAACACCCAGTCCCCCACGGTAAGTTGCAGGCTGTTCTACGTGACGGGTTCCGTCCACGAGGTTCCCGGCAAGTCCGGCCTGGCCCACATTCTGGAGCATGAACTGTTCAAGGGCACCAAGAAGGTGGGAATTACCGACAGCGTGGCGGATGCCCACTTTATGGAAATCCAGGATTCCCTACAGGCCTTGATCCGCCCGGCAAAACTGGCCGGCGATACCGCCACCGTGAAAAGGTTGACGGCAGAACACGATTCCGTGCTGAACGAGCACCGCAAGATTTTTGTGAAGGACGAACTGTGGAGTGCCTACCAGGCGGCGGGGGGTACCGGCCTCAACGCCTTTACCAGCGACTTGATGACCGCCTACATCGTGACCCTCCCCAAGAACAAGATTGAACTTTTCATGTGGCTGGAAGCGGACCGCATGCAGAACGCAGTTTTGCGGGAATTCTATTCGGAACGTTCCGTGGTTCGGGAAGAACGGCGTATGCGCTACGACGACAAGCCCACGGGCCGTTTTTACGAGACCCTGAACTCCATGATTTACGAGGCCTTCCCTTACCGGGTGCCTACCATCGGCTGGCCCAGCGACATTGACAACCTGACCCGCGAAATGGCGGACGAGCATTACCGCAAGTACTACAAGCCCCGTAACGCCATCCTGGTTCTGGCGGGGGACTTGGATACGGCCTCCACCATGGAAATGGTGAAGAAGTACTTTGGGAATATCCCTGCAGGCGAGGCTTTCCCTCCGCTGACCATCCGTGACCCGGAACAGGCTGGCGAAAAGCGGTTCACCGTCAAGCGGGACGACGCACCCAATATATATAATGTGTGCTTCAAGACGGCGGAAGTGGGGGACCCGAGCCTTTACGCCTTGGACATTATCGAAGGTGTTTTGAACGGAAGGTCCGGCCGCCTCTATAAGCGGCTTGTGGAACAGGAACGCCTGGCAGTCTCGGTGCGTGCCTTCAACAGCCCCAACAAGTACGTGTCCGAATTTGGCGTGCAGGTGAACCTGCGTCCGGGTGCAGATCCGGAAAAGGCGGAAAAGATTGTCTGGGAAGAACTGGAAAAGATGAAGTCGGAACCCATCAGCGAGCGGGATTTCGACAAGGTGAAGAACCACGCCTATGCGGCCCTGGTTCGCAGCTTTACCGACATGGAAAACGTGGCCACCATGCTGGCCTGGTACGAGATGTACGGCGATTACAGGATTTTCCTGGATTGGGCGGATCAATTGAACAAGGTGAACGCCGCCGACGTGCAGGCGGTGGCCCAGCAGACCTTTGTCCGGGAAAAATCCGTGGCCGGTTTCTTGCTGAAGAAGTAAATGGCGTCATCCTGAATTCCCCGGAAAAGGTCCGGGGTTAAACTCCGGTGGAAGGAGGCGGCCCTCTTTTTCTTTAAAATATATCCCAAAATGTGATAAAATTTATTGAAATTTGTAAAAAATAGCGAATTTTGACAAAAAACGCAAATTTTTATATTCCAGATATTGCATATTTTTATTTTTTAGTGTATATTTATCCGTGATGAGACCGGTTATCGAATATTTGAACTATCGTGAGTATATCCGCGATTACTACGAGGAACGCAAGGCCCGTTCCCAGTTTTCGTGGGGAGCTTTTGCCGAACGGGCAGGTATTTCTTCGCCGGTTTTTTTGCAATATGTTTGCGAGTCCAAAAAGAATTTGAGTTCCAAGACGGCTCCCCAGGTGGCCCGCGCCATGGACCTGGTGGGCTTTGAAGAGGAATACTTCTGCCTGCTGGTGGCCTACGAACACGGAAGGTCCCCTGCTGCCCAGAAAAAGGTGATGGAATCCCTTACGGAACTGGCCCGGGTCCACAAGGTCCGCGTCTTGGGTGCCGACGAATACAAGTTCTTCAGTTCCTGGAAAAATTCCGTAATCCGCGAACTGGCCCCTGCCATGCCCGGGGCCACGGCAAAGCAGTTGTCCAAGGCCACCCGCCGGCGGATTTCCACGGCCGAGGTCCGCGATATCTTGGACTTTTTGCTGCAGGCAGGCTACCTTGAACAGGATGAAAACGGGAACTACCACCAGGTGGACCGTTCCATGCGCATGGGATTCCGTTCCGTTCAGGGCCGGGTGAAATTGGCCTCCAGTGAATTGCAACGCCAAATGGCAGAACTTGCGGTGGTAGCGTTGAAAGAAGAAACAGCCGAAGGCCGCGACATGAAGGGCCTGACCTTGGGAATTACCCGCGAGGCCTATTCCCAGATTGTAGAGGAACTGGCGGAATGCCGCCGCCGTATTGTGGCCATAGCGACTCAAAGCCCCAGGACCGAAGAGGTGTATCGCCTCAACATGCAGTTTTTCCCGCTGACGGATATGGGCGGGACCGATTTAAAACAAAACAACCCCTCTAAAAAAAGGAGGAACAAATGAAATGGTATAAACAAACCCTAACCCTTCTCTCCCTTTCGCTTTTTGCGGCTTGCGGCGATGATAGCAGCAAGACTGCTGGTGGTGCCGTGGAGGACCAGGAGGTCAACGCCTCGAGCGAGGAGATTGTCCCCATCGAGAACAAGACGGTCTCTGGCGTGTCCCAGAAGGGGCCCTTCGTAAATGGTTCCAGTGTTACCGTGCAGGAATTGGACGGTGCCTCCCTGGTGCAAACGGGTAACAGTTTTGAGGGCAAAATCAAGAACGACCAGGGCGAATTCTCGGTAAACGTGAAGTACCTCGCCTCCCAGTTTGCGTTGTTGAAGGCCACCGGGTTCTACAACAACGAAGTGACCGGAGCCAAGTCCAAGAGCCAGGTGACCCTCTATGCCCTTACGGACCTTTCCGACCGCAGCGAGGTGAACGTGAACCTGCTGACCCATTTGGCTTACGAACGCTCTATCTACTTGGCACTGAACAAGAAAATGTCCGTGAAGGCTGCAAAGAAACAGGCGGAGATGGAAGTCCTTAAAAATATGGGGATTGACCAGAAGATTGACGCTGCCGAAGACCTGAATATTTTCGGGACCACCAACGAAAGCGCCGCCCTCCTTGCGGTAAGCGTGCTTATGCAGGGTGATCTGGACGAGGGAGACTTCAGCAAGCGCCTTGCGGATTACGCTGCCGACATTGAAGAAGACGGCGTGTGGGATGATGAAAAGACCGCTACCGCCATCGCCGACTGGGCTGCAAGTAAGAGCCTTGCCGGGGGCCTTGAAACCATCCGTCAGAACATCGAAGGGTGGGACGAGTCCATGGATGTGCCTGACTTTGAAAAATACGTGAACAACTTCTGGTGGCAAAACTACAAGTTGGGAGACTGCACCAAAAAACGGGATGGAGAAATAAAGAAAAACGGCAATTCCAAGAGTGCAAAGAAGGACATGCAGTTCATTTGCGCCAATGGCGCTTGGCTTGAAGCGACGGAACTTGCAAAGGATACTTATACGTGGTCAGCAGGTAAGGAAAGCGAAGCCCGTACCGGAGATTCTGTCGAGACCAATTGCTATGTCTTTGAAGGAAATTCTTGGCGTAGCGGAAACGAAAGCGACTGCTCCCTGGGACTTGGTGGTTGCACTGTGTCAAGGCAGGGTACTGTGGATCAGGGTAAGGATGAGGTATGGTACATTTGCGATGAAAACAACTGGGAGGAAGCCTCCACTATGGAGAAGGACACCTTCGGTTGGGACAAGGCAAAGGAAGGAACCATCAAGAAGGGTAACGTAACGGACACCGTCTATGTGTTTATTGACAAGGAATGGCAAGTGGCCGGCGAAATTGAAGCGGAACTGGGTGGTTGCGTGACCGCGATTGCTGATTCCATCGGTAAAGTCGCCAACACCTACTACATCTGCAAGAAGGGAGAGTGGACAGAAGCAGAGGAAATCGAGTACGACACCTACCGCTGGGAAGATGGCGAGGACGGCGATGCCAGACCGGGAAATGTTTACTCCAGTGTGTGCTATGTGTACGATGACGACGCCTGGCGTAGGGGTGATGGCCTGGATTGTTCCTTGGGCTTTGGCGGATGTACGGAACAGCGCCTGAACGAAGAACAGACCAAGGATGGTAAAAAGTATGTTTGTTCGGGATCCTCTGGGAACTACCGTTGGAAGGTTGTTTATGAACCCGATGGAACCTGTGCCCCCAGCAAGATCAGCATCACCAAGGGTGAGACTGTAAATTGGGTATTCACGCCGAAAACACTTAGTAGTTCCTCTGTGACGGAGGTTATGGATTATCAGAATTATGTTAAAAATTCCACTTGCGACTGGACTTTGGGTGGAGCCAATCCGGCAACTTCTAGTGGCAAGTGCGGTACAAAGGTGACTGCAGGTTATGCTGCTGTCGGGTCTTTCTCCGCCTCCGTCAAATTGGGGGAAAAGACCATCTCTTGCGGGACGGTTACGGTTTCGGCCGCTCCCATAAGCTGCACTTGTAACTCCGATGTAACGACTGTTGATGTGGCGGTTAACCCGACGGCAACATGGACGGTTAGTTGCACAAGCACTGCTTCTATCACCTCCTATGAATGGACGGGTGCAACAGGAACAGGAGCCACGGCCACGGCCACCTTCACCGAGGCCAAGCAAACGGTAACGCCTTCCGTGGTTGTTTCCAACGGGGAAACTACGGAAAATGTGACTTGCGCCACGGTTAAATCTGTTGATAGCAACGCTCCCGAGTACACCGACCCGTAGGGTGTTACGCTTCCCCGATTCGGGAAAGTTTCAATAGCGGCATTCCCGCCTCCCGGCTATCGGCGAGGCTGATGTCAAAATCCATGCTCCAGTCGTTGAATTCTTCTTCGTCCTGGAGCATTTGTTGTATGTGCATGGTGTCGCCTTCGTAGGTGACAATGGTGTGGGAGAGTGCCCGTCCTTCCACGTCCAGGCGGAACTTGTGGTGCTCTGCGGTGTAGGAGGCCATGACTTCCAGCAGGCGTTTTTCGGTCCAGGGGGTTCCGGTACTGTCGGCCAGGAGTTCCCCTTCGGCCAGGTCGTCGGCAAGGCTGTCCAGAACCGCTGTGAAATCCTGCTTGGCCAGGTTCCCCATAATCTGGAAAATCCGCTGGCGCACCATACCTAGGAAACGTTTTTTGTCGTAGGTGATGTCGGCGGCGGCCTTGTCGGCGCCAAAGGCCTTTTCTGCTTCGTCTTCTGCAGAGCCCTCTTCCAGACGTTTCTGGTAGTCTTCGGGGTGGGCCATCTTTTCCCATTCTTCCAGCAGGCTGGAGTCAACGCGGCGTATCATATCACCGAGGTAATCCTGCATTTCCAGCAGTTCCTCGTTCTTGTAGCCGTCGGGAACGGTTTGCGAAAGTACTTTATAGACGTAGTTTAGGTGCCGCAACAGAACCGCTTCCATACGCTGCAGGTTGTATTGCTTCACGTACCCGCTGAAGGTGCTGAAAGTCTCGAACATCTCCCGCACAATGCTCTTGGGCTCTACGTTCACGTCTACCCACGGGTGGACATCGGCAAAGGCGTTGTAGGTGTCGTAAATAAAATCCCGCAGGGGCTTGGGGTATTCCACCTTCTCGATTTCTTCCATGCGCTGGTTGAATTCCATGCCTTGGGCCTTCAGCTCGTCCAGGCGTGCATTGCGGGCCTTGTTCTGCTGGATGCGCAAAATGGCGTCGGGATTTTCCACAATGCTTTCGCAAAGGGTGATGACATTCAGCGCGTATTCGGGACTTTCTCGGTCCAGCTTGGGCAAGGTGTCCACCAGGTACAGCGAAAGGGGCTGGTTCATGGCGAAGTCGTCTTGCAGGTCCAAGTTGACACGCAGGTGGCTGTAGCCGGGGGCCACAGGCGTCACGAACTCCACGATTTTCTTTTCCACCAGGCTGCGGAACAGTTGGAAGGAACGGTGCTGCAACTGTTTTTTGCTGGCCGCACTTTCGTGGCAGTCCTTCAGGAGCGTGCGCATGGCGCGGCAACCGTCAGTATCCCGGCTCAGGATGTTCAAAAGCATCCCGTGGTCCACGTGGAAACTGGAAGTGAGGGGTTCCGGTGCTGCGGCAATTAGGCGTTTGTAGGTGCTTTCGTCAAAGGGGACGTAGCCGTGTTCGGGCGGTTTCCGCTTTTGGAATTTCTTTCCGGTCTGGCGGCTCTTTGCCTCCAGCTTCATGTTCTCAATAACGTGTTCGGGAGCTTGTGCCACCACATAGCCTACGTCGTCGAATCCTTTGCGGCCGGCGCGGCCTGCAATCTGGTGGAAATCCCGGGCGGTAAGGATAGCCGTCTTGTCACCACTGTACTTGCAGAGTTGGGTAAAGAGCACCGTACGGATGGGTACGTTCACGCCAACGCCCAAGGTGTCGGTGCCGCAAATGACTTTGAGTAAACCTTTTTGGGCCAGCTTTTCGCAGAGGATACGGTACTTGGGCAAAAGGCCTGCGTGGTGGAGCCCGATTCCCTGCTTGAGCCAGCGCTTGACATCGGGGCCGTAGGGGCTAGAAAAGCGTACTTCCTTGATGGCCTCGTTGATGGCCTGCTTTTCCTCTTTGCTGCACAGGTCCAGGCTCATAAAATTCTGGGCGTTGGTAGCGGCGGCGGCCTGGGTAAAATGCACCACATAGACGGGGGCCTTGCCCTCGTTCACCAGCTTTTGCACTTCGGTGGAAAGTTCCGTGGTGCTGTAGCTAAAGTCCAGCGGCACGGGCCTTTGGGTGGAGCGGACGGTTACAGTCTCGCGATCGGTATGCTTTGTCAAGTCCCGCTCAAAAAATTCCGTGGCCCCCACGGTGGCGCTCATCAAGAGGAATCGAGACTGCGGCAGCGTCAGGAGCGGAACCTGCCAGGCGACGCCACGTTCCCTGTCGGAATAGTAATGGAATTCATCCATCACCACGTCGGTAATGGAAAGCTTTTCGCCTTCGCTAAGCGCCATATTGGAGAGGATTTCCGCAGTACAGCAAAGGATGGGGGCCTCCCGGTTCACTGTGGCGTCACCGGTAGAAAGCCCCACGTTCTCTGCGCCGAATTCTTTGCAAAGGGCCATCCATTTTTCATTCACCAATGCTTTAATAGGACAGGTGTAAACGCTTTTACGCCCGTGAACAATGCTATCAAAATGCAGTGCCAGGGCCACCATGGATTTTCCTGAACCCGTGGGCGTATTTAGAATAACATTCTTGCCGTCCAAAAGTTCCAAAATTGCTTCTTCTTGGGCGGGGTAAAGTGTTGTCCCGCGGGACTCTGCCCACTCCATAAAAGCTTCCAAAATGTCTTCGGAGGCGGGCACGCCTTGGCCTTTCGCTGGGTTTGCAGCGAATTTAGCGATAAAATCCTTGAGAATGGGTTTGCTTTGCTCCGCCATGGGGCCTAAAGATAGCTATTTTATTCTTTATGAAAGGAATCGTTCTTGCCGGTGGATCCGGAACTCGACTGTACCCGCTGACCATGGTCACCAGTAAGCAGCTGTTGCCTGTTTACGACAAGCCCATGATTTACTACCCGCTTTCCACTTTGATGCTGGCGGGCATCCGGGAAATCCTCATCATCTCTACCCCTACGGACTTGCCCAACTTCGAGCGGCTTTTGGGTGATGGTTCCGCCATGGGGCTCAAGCTTTCTTACAAGGTGCAGCCTAGCCCCGATGGCCTTGCCCAGGCGTTCATTTTGGGCGAGGAATTTATCGGCGACGATTGCTGTGCCATGGTCCTTGGCGACAACATCTTCTATGGAAACGGTTTCAGCACGCTGTTGAAGGCTGCCGTGAAAAATGCCGAGGAGAATGGCCGTGCCAGCGTGTTTGGCTACTATGTGGAAGATCCGGAACGTTTTGGCGTGGTGGAGTTCGATGATGCGGGCAAGGTGATTTCGGTGGAAGAAAAGCCGAAGGAACCAAAGAGCAATTACGCCATTACCGGACTGTATTTCTACGACAACCGTGTGGCTGGTTTTGCCAAAGCCCAAAAACCCAGTGCCCGTGGGGAATTGGAAATTACGGACTTGAACAAGACGTACCTGGACAAGGGCGAGCTGGATGTGAAACTCTTGGGACGCGGATTCGCCTGGTTGGACACCGGAACCATGGACAGCCTTATTGAAGCGGGCGAGTTCGTGAAGATGGTGGAAAACCGTCAGGGCATTCAGATTTCCGCCATTGAAGAAATTGCCTACAGGAACGGCTGGATAAGCAAGGAAAAATTGCTGGAATCTGCCGCCAAGTACGGCAAGTCCCCCTATGGCCAGCACTTGAAAAAAGTTGCAGAAGGAAAGATTAAATATTAGACAATGTGTAATGTGGAATGTGTGATGTGTAATGATTAACCTCACATTCCACACTCCACATCTCACATTTCACACATAACTACTTTTTTATTATGAAGAACATTGTTATCACCGGCGGTGCAGGATTTATCGGGAGCCATGTGGTTCGCCTGTTTGTGAACAAGTATCCCGAGTACAAGATTATCAACTTGGACAAGCTTACCTACGCGGGCAACCTGGCGAACCTGAAGGACATTGAGGGCAAGCCCAACTACAAGTTTGTGAAGATGGACATTTGCGACTTCGATGCGTTCTACAAGCTGATGCAGGACGAGCAGGTGGACGGCATTATCCACCTGGCGGCAGAAAGCCATGTGGACCGCTCCATCAAGGACCCCTTCACCTTCGCGAAAACCAACGTGATGGGCACCTTGAGCCTATTGCAGGCCGCGAAACTCTACTGGGAAAGCCTCCCCGAAAAGTACGAGGGCAAGCGCTTCTACCACATCTCCACCGATGAGGTTTACGGCGCCCTCAAGATGAATCACCCAGAAGGCATCACGCCCCCGTTTACGACGACCGCCAGCTCCAGCGAACACCACCTGGCCTATGGCGACGACTTCTTCTACGAGACCACCAAGTACACGCCGCATAGCCCGTATTCCGCTTCCAAGGCGGGATCCGACCATTTTGTCCGGGCGTTCCATGACACCTACGGCCTGCCCACCATCGTGACGAACTGCTCCAACAACTATGGTCCGTACCAGTTCCCCGAAAAGCTGATTCCGCTTTTCATCAACAACATCCGCCACAAGAAGCCGCTGCCGGTTTACGGCAAGGGCGAGAACGTGCGTGACTGGCTTTTTGTGGAAGACCACGCCCGTGCCATTGACGTGATTTTCCATAACGGGAAGATTGCCGAGACCTACAACATCGGCGGTTTCAACGAATGGAAGAACATTGACATCATCAAGGTTGTGATTAAGACCGTCGATAAACTGCTTGGCCGTGCAGAAGGCGAGGACATGGACCTTATTACCTACGTGACCGACCGTTTGGGCCACGATGCCCGCTATGCCATCGACTCCACCAAGCTCCAGAAGGAACTGGGTTGGGAACCGAGCCTCCAGTTTGAGGAAGGCATCGAGAAGACGGTGCGCTGGTACCTGGACAACCAGGAATGGCTGGACAACATCACCAGCGGCGACTACGAGAAGTATTACGAAAAAATGTACGGGAACAGATAATGGGAAAGTTCAATTTTATCAAGACCTCTATCGAGGGTGTGACCATCGTTGAGCCGACGGTGTTCGGCGATGCACGCGGTTACTTTATGGAAACCTACAACAAGGCGGAATTTGATGCTGCCGGACTGAACATGGTGTTCGTGCAGGATAACGAATCCCGCTCTAAGAAGGGCGTGCTCCGTGGCCTCCATTTCCAGAAAAAGAACCCCCAGGGTAAGCTGGTTCGCGTTATTGAGGGCGAAGTCTTTGACGTGGCGGTGGACCTGCGCAAGGGTAGCCCCACCTTCGGCAAGTGGGAAGGAGTGACCCTTTCTGCCGAAAAGAAAAACCAGCTTTACATTCCCGAAGGTTTTGCCCACGGTTTCGTGGTCCTCAGCGAAACGGCGACTTTTGTGTACAAGTGCACCCGCCTTTACGACCCCAAGGACGAGGGTGGCCTGATGTGGAATGACCCCGAAATTGGCATTAAATGGCCGGTGGGCAACGGTTTTGAGCCACTCCTTTCGGAAAAAGACACAAAGAATCCCCTCCTCAAGGATTTGGGATTCGCGTTTGAACTGTAGGGGCAGGTTTCCTAACTAATTTTTTATCTTTACGTGTAATGAAAAATATTTTAGTCGTTTGTACAGGAAACATTTGCCGCAGTCCCACTGGCGAGTACTTGCTGAAAAAGGAACTGGGCGAGGGTTTTAATGTGATGAGTGCCGGGCTTGGAGCCTTGGTGGACCATCCTGCACATGAAATCAGCCAGCGGATTGCCTTGGAACATGGGGTGGACATGAGTGCCCACCACGCCCGTCAAATCAATATGGATATCCTCAAGTGGGCGGACCTGATTTTGGTCATGGAAAACGGGCAGAAACAAGAAATTTTGCGTAAGTACCCCTGGACCGAAGGCAAGGTATTCCGCTACGGGGAGCAAATGCAGGTAGATGTTCCCGACCCCTACCGTAGGCCGGAAAATGCTTTTGTGTTGGCATGGAATTTTATATCGAAACTGACTCCTTATTGGGTTCAAAAAATCAAACAAAGTGAGGGACAGGCATAAGCCTGGTCAAGTTTATGAAGAAAATTAAATGGTTATTGTTGGCCACCGCCGCTTTTTCTTTGAGCGGGTGCTTCTTTGGTCCTCATATGCGGATGTCTGCTCCAAGCGATTCTTCGGAGTACAACGGGATTTCCGTTTATCTGCATTCCATAGATGAAGGCGATTTTGGTGCTGATATCAAGTCTGCCGCCGAAACAGGGGGCGATTCCACTACTACGGTGGGAAATATCGCCGACCTTGTTGTGGATTCCCTCCCGAAGTTGGAATACCGCATTGGCCCTCTGGACATGGTTCAGGTGGTGGTGTGGGAACACCCCGAGTTGACTTCCCCCATGGGTCAGTATCAGCCTGCGGGCCAGAAGGTAACTACCGATGGCAAGCTGTTCTACCCTTACGCCGGTGAACTCCAGGCGGCGGGCCTTACGGCTCAGGAACTGCGGCTGGAAATCACCAAGCGCCTGTCGGACAAGATTCTGAATGATCCTCAGGTGGATGTCCGGGTGTCTGAATACCGTAGCCTCAAGGCGTTCGTGGCCGGTGAAGTTAAAAAGCCTGGTTATGCATTCTTCTCGGAAGCTCCCATGACCATTCCTATGGCCATTGCCGAAGCTGGCGGGTTTAGCCAGTATGCAGACCCGGCGGGAATGCAACTCCGCCGTGGCGACAAGGTTTACAACATCAACTATCTGGACGCTTTCAATAAAGAACTGCCGTTGGATAGGATTCTCTTGAAGCCCGATGACCAACTGTTTGTGCCTGCTCTTACGGAAACGCAGAAAAAGAACCGTGCCTATGTGATGGGTGAAGTTCAGAAGGTTGGCTTGGTGGATTTGTCTGGTGGCGAGGTGAACCTGGTGGAGGCTTTGTCTACTGCAGGTGGCCTGCAGGCCCTCAATGCTTCTTCCCGTTCTATTTACGTCATCCGCAATACCTCGGACAAGCGTATAGACGTGTTCCACTTGAACGCCAAGAACGCGATGGCCCTTGCCATGGCGGAACGTTTTGATTTGAACGCCCACGACATTGTGTATGTGGACGCTTCTGGCCTTGCCACTTGGAACCGCCTTATCAGTTTGATCCTCCCGTCGGTCCAGACCGTATACTACGGAGTGCTGACCACGCGTAACATCCAGTTGATAAAGAACAACTAAGGGGTAGACGATGATTAACCTCATTCTCTGCGGCGGTAGCGGTACCAGGCTCTGGCCCGTGAGCCGCTCCTTGATGCCCAAGCAGTTCGCACCACTTTTTGACGGCCAGTCCTTGTTCCGCAAGACGGTTAAGACTAACTCTGCTGTTTGCTCTTCGCAGTTCATTGTTTCCAATGCGGACCAGTTCTTTTTGGCAAAGGACCAGCTGGAGGCCGAAGGCAAGAAAGGCTGTTCCTTTTTGCTGGAACCGGTGGGTCGCAATACGGCTCCTGCCATCGCTCTGGCTTGCCTTACCTTGAGCCCCGAAGAAATCGTGTTGGTTTCCCCCTCGGACCACGTGATCCGCAAGAGGGACGAATACAAGAAGGTTTTGCTGCGTGCCCAGGATTTGGCCAAGGAAGGCAACCTGGTGACCTTTGGCATTACGCCTACCAGCCCCGAAACGGGCTACGGCTACATCGAGGCCGATGGCGAGAACGTAAAACGGTTTGTGGAAAAGCCCGACCTTGCTACTGCCGAGAAGTATCTGGTGGCAGGGAACTTCTACTGGAACAGCGGCATCTTCTGCTTCAAGGTGAAAACCTTCCTGGACGAATTGAAAAAGTATTCTCCCGACATTCTGAATGCGGCAAAGATTGCCCTGACCCGTGCCAACAAGGAGAAGGGTGAACCCATCCGGATTGCCTTGGACGACATGAAGGCCATCCCTTCCAATTCCATCGACTATGCGGTCATGGAGAAGTCCGACAAAGTGAAGGTGGTTCCCAGCGACATTGGCTGGAGCGACCTGGGAAGTTTTGACAGCCTCTATGGCGAATACCCCCACGACGAGAACGGGAACAACGTGAACCCCCGCCACATTGCCGTGGGTACCAAGGATTCCCTTGTGATGGGAAGCCAGCGGACCATTGCCACCATCGACCTGAACGACATGCTTATCGTGGACACCCCCGACGCCCTGCTGGTGGCTCCCCGCTCCAGCAGCCAGAAGGTGAAACAGGTGGTGGAACGCCTCAAGGAAAATGGCAGCGACCTGATTAGCGTGCCCCAGACGGTGAACCGTCCTTGGGGAACCTATTCCGTGCTGGAATCTTCCGAAAGCTACAAGATGAAGCGCATCGTGGTGAAACCGGGCAAGCGCCTTTCCCTGCAAAAGCATTTGCACCGCTCCGAGCATTGGGTGGTGGTGAGCGGTACTGCAACCTGTACCGTGGGCGACAAGGTTTTCCTGGTGCGTCCCAACGAGTCCACCTATATCCCGGCAGGTACGGTACACCGCCTGCAGAACGAGGGCAAGCTTCCGCTGGTCATCGTGGAAGTTCAGGTGGGCGAGTACACCGGCGAAGACGACATTATCCGCGTGGAAGACGACTTCCATCGCTGTGTATAGCATTAAACATTTAACTTGGAGAGAACAATGAAAAAAATCCTTCTACTAGCAATTTTGGCCTTGTTTACCTCGGGTGCATTTGCCCAGGGACTTGGCTTTGGCGCCCGCATATCCTACCAGTCCGAAGCCATGATGGGCGACGATGCTGAGGGATTTGCTGACGAAACGGTCTCCTCTGGCTTTGGTGGTGGTATGGACGTGTTGTACCATTTTAGCCCGATGGTGGGACTCCATTCTGGTTTGATATTCCAGCTCAATGCTTATTCTTGGACTACTGCGACTGTTGATTACAGTTACATGTTCTTGAACCTGCAAGTTCCCGTATTGGCTAGGATTAACTTTACTCCTGGATTCTTTGCAGAAGCTGGTTTGGACATGTCTATCAACATGCTTGCTACGGCTTATGACGAAATTTCGGACGAATGGGAAGACATGGACGACTGGAATACCTTCCAGCTTGGCCTCACTGCTGGTGCGGGTTATACCCTGTGGTTTGGCCTGGAATTCAGCGGCCGTTTCAGTTATGGCCTGCTTGATCCCGCTGATTGGAAACCTACGCCCGACATCAAGCCTTTCCGCTTCCAGTTTGACGTTTCTTACTGGTTCAAGAAGTAAGTTTTTCTCGTTTTTTCGGGCTTAGACCACCTGTAAAACAGGTGGTCTTTTGATTGTCGCTTTCCTCGTTTCCGAAAAAAAAGTTAATTTAAATGTAATTCTCTGGAGGCAAACATGAAAAACAGACCTTTTGCTTTTCTTGTGTTTGGGGTCGTTGCTGCTGGGTTGTCCTATGTCCATGCGGACATTTCAGGTACAGTGGTGGGTGAATCCAAAGCACCCATTCACAATGCGGTTGTCAGCATAAAAGAGACTTCGGCCGTTTTGCCTTCAGAACGGACACTGTCTGATACAGATGGAAAGTTTCTATTCTCTGGGAAATATAGTTCGGGAGAGTCTTCAATTGTGCGCCCAATGGCACAAACCTTGACGGGAAAGCCCGTTAAGGTGGAAGTGACTAATTTGAACGGAAAAATTTTGAAAAAGGCGAACCTTAACAATGTCGCCAATTCTGAATCGGAAATAAAATCCCTTTTGTCGGGGTTGCCCCGCGGAATGTATCTGGTTGTTGCAAATGACGGAGGCAAGAGAAGCTTGCTTGGCAAGTTTTATGCCGATAAAACATTCCGTTATAGGACCGTAAACATGGGTTCTTTGCCCAAGGCTTCTGCGACAAGTCAGATTTTGGTTGTCCGCAAAGCCGGGTTCCTGCCTGAGACGTTGCAAGTGGTCGGGGACAAGGATTATGGCACCATCACTATGAAAAGGGATCCCATTGAGGCTGAAATTGACGCCCTTATAGAGTCTATGACCACGGATGAAATGATTGCCCAGATGACCCAACCTGCGGTTTCGACAATAAGTTGCGGTGGCTATGCCTGTGGTTCGGCTCTTCAGGGTGGTGGTGAATATTCTTCTTCGTTCTACTCTTCCGCCTGGGCCGCTAAAATCCCCGTGCTGTATGGCAAGGACAATGTTCACGGAATGGGCGATGTTACCGGTGCTACCATTTTCCCCCATAACATTGGCCTTGGTGCCACCCGGGATTCTGCACTGGTCCGTAAGATTGGCAAGGCGGTTGCCATAGAGATGTGGGCGGCCCATATCGATTACAACTTTGCCCCGGCGGTAACGGTTCCCAGAAATGAACGGTGGGGAAGAACCTATGAAGGCTTTGGTGAGAATCCGGAGTTGGTGGCAAGCCTAGGTGCTGCCTATATCCGCGGTTTGCAGGGGGATCATTTTGATGCAGAGTGGCGTATTCCGGCCACAGCAAAGCATTTTATTGGGGATGGTGCCACGAACGGTGGTGTTGACCGTGGTAATGCCACTTTGACAGACGAAGAAATTAGAACCATTCTTTTGCCGCCCTATATCGCCGCTGTGGAGCAGGGTGTCCAGAGTGTTATGGCCAGTTTCAACCAGATTAACGGGGTACATCAGCATGTAGATTCCCTACGGCTTACGGGTTTGCTCAAGGTAGAATTGGGATTTGACGGATTCGTGATTGCGGACTGGGAAGGAATTGAGAATTCAAGAACTCCTGGTGCCACAGATGCTTCGAGTTATTCGGGCGGAGCTACAGGCTCTTCGAAGGATGCCGTCAAAAAGGCTATCAATGCAGGAATTGATATGGCCATGGTGCCACAATCGGCAAGCGGATTTATCAGCAACATGAAATCTTTGGTTTCGTCCGGTGACATTTCTCTGGATAGGGTTAAGGATGCCGTTCGTCGCATTTTGCGAGTGAAAATCCGTGGAGGCCGTTTGGCTAACCCCAGTGGTCCATCGGAATATGTGGGCAAAACGGCTAACATCGGTAGCGCGGAACATAGGGCCATTGCCCGCGAGGCGGTGCAGAAGAGCTTGGTGGTGTTGAAGAATGAAGAGGCTTTACCCTTGTCCAAGACGGGAAAGATTTACTTGACAGGGGCCGCTGCAACTAGCACAGGTGTTTTGTGTGGCGGATGGACACAGGGCTGGCAGGGGTCCTCCTATTCCATTTCAGGAGCAACATCCATTCAGGCCGGTTTTGACCAAGTGGCAAGCGGGGCAAGGGTCACAACGGTCACTGATGCTGGGACTGTGGTGTACGCAATTGGTGAATCTCCCTATGCCGAATGGAACGGAGACTTTAGCAACCTTTATTACAATGGGAATATCACTTTGAGCGGCTATAGTATAAGCAACCATGTTAGCCAAATCAATACATGGAAAGAATCAGGCAAGAAGGTTGTAGTGGTGCTTATTACGGGCCGTCCGCTGCCTGTTACATCCATCATTGAGGCTGCAGATGCCTTTGTGGTGGCTTGGTTGCCTGGTAGCGAAGGTGCCGGTGTTGCAGACGTGCTGTTTGGGGATGTGAAACCTTCGGGCAAGCTTCCTCACACTTGGCCCAAGTCCTTGGACCAGATTCCCATTAACGATGGTGATGGCAAAGAAGGCCTGTTCCCCTATGGGTTTGGGCTGACCTATTAAATTATTGAATTGAGCAGAATAAAGAAAAACGGGCCGCGAAGCCCGTTTTTTCTTTTAGAGTTGCGTTCCTTAGAACTGGGAGAGGAATCTCTGGTCGTTGGCGGTCAAGAGGCCGATTTCCGGAATCGCATGACGCAGCATGGCGATTCGGTCGAGGCCGAATCCGAAAGCAAAACCAGTGTACTTTTCGGAATCAATGCCGCAGTTCTTGAACACGTTGGGGTCCACAGAACCGCAACCGCCGATTTCCATCCAGCCCGTGCCCTTGCAACGGCGGCATCCCTTGCCACCGCAGAACACGCAGCTCACGTCCATTTCTGCAGAGGGTTCCGTGAACGGGAAGAAGCTGGGGCGGAAGCGCGTCTTGACGCCTTCACCGAACAGCTTGTTCATGAACACCTGGAGCACGCCCTTGAGGTCGGCGAAGCTGATGTTTTCGTCGACCACGAGGCCTTCGCACTGCTGGAACATGGGGGCGTGGGTCGCATCGTTATCGACGCGGAACACGTGGCCCGGAGCAATCATGCGGAACGGCGGCTTGTGGGTTTCCATGTAGTGGATCTGGGTGCCGGAAGTGTGGGTACGGAGCATTACCTTGTCGTCTACGTAGAAGGTATCCTGCATGTCGCGGCTCGGGTGATCGGGCGGCGTATTCAAAGCTTCGAAGTTGTACCAGTCCGTTTCGATGTCGCGACCGAAGTCCACTTCGAAACCCATCTGGCTAAAGAAGTCGATAATCTCTTCGCGCACGTCGTAGAGCGGGTGCGTGCTGCCGGCGGGAATGCCCGAACCGGGGAGGCTCACATCCACAAAACCGCTTTCCAGTTTCTTCTGGAGGGCGGCTTGGTTCGCGGTCTCGATAGCCTTGTCGATGGCTTCGGAGACGGCGACCTTAAGTTCGTTCACGAGCTTGCCGTAAGCCGGACGTTCTTCTGCGGAAAGGGAACCCATCTGCTTCATGAGGTCGGTCACGGCCCCCTTCTTGCCCAGGTACTTCACACGAAGGTTGTTGACGGCTTCTTGGTTCGTAAGGTCGGTTTGCGCAAGTTCTGCGTCAAACGCCTGCTTCACATTGTTAATAGCTTCACTCATAGTGCGCCAAAAAATAGAAAAAAGCGCCGCTATTGCCCCAGCAAATGCATAATCACGGGGCGGTTCTTTCCGTTTTCAGTCTTGTGGATGGTTAATTTGCCTGTGCTGTCGTAGCTAAACTGCTCGCCCACCCGTTCGCCGTTTACATAAGAGAGGCTATCCCGCAGCACGCCGGTCTTGTACCAGTTCCGCATAATGCCGCTGCGCTTGCCGTTTTTCCAGAAGGTCTCGTTGGCGAGTTTCCCACCCAGGGTGTCCGGATAAAAACTGCGGCTTTCCGCGATTTCTCCGTCACGCCAGACTTCTTCGTAACGCAGGTCGTGTCCCTTCTTGTAGTACCACAGGGTAGCACCTGCGACAACCTTCCCCAAGATAGCGCTGCTGTCCAGAGTCCCACCGGGAACGTTTGCCACAAAGGAGGTCTCTGCACAGACTTTTCCGTAGTCCTCTTCGCATTGTCCGTAACCGATTCCCGTGCCGTTTACGAATTCGCTTTCTATGACCCTATGCAGGTGCCCGTCGTCCAGACGCCAAATGGAATCCCGTACCCCGTTATTCCAGTGTTCCCGACGGTAGGGCAGAAGGCCCTCTTCGGAGGGGAGGTAGAATTCCCTGTGGCCATGCAGCACACCGTTGTCGTAGCTTTCCATGACAAGCCATGAGTTCTTGCTGTCCGCTGCGTAAGTGATTTGTTGCCCGTGCAACACTCCGTACTTACAGCCCGTGAAATGTTTCCTTTTCCCGTTGTCGTAATACTCCACGATGGTTCCTACGCTGTCGCCGCCATGGCAACTGTTTTCCTCCTGGAGCTTTCCGTTCTTGGACCATTTTTTCCATACGCCTACGGTGTCGCCCTTGTCGTTGTAATGTTCTTCAAAGGCCTTTTCACCGTTGTGGTGGAAACCTTCCCAGTTTCCTACGGGTTTGTCTTCTTTGTAGTAACGTATGGCTTCTATTTTTTTGTCGGTGTAATAGCTAATCCACTTCCCTTCACGGAGGCCTTTCTTATATTGGCCCACCATGACTACATCGCCCAGTCCGGTCCACCGTTTGATTTCGCCGTGGGGGATGTTGTCCTTGTAGGGAATTTCGAATTCCTTGATGCCGTTGTTGTACCACTCGTTTCGTTTGAGGATTTCTCCGTCGGGGTACACCCAGATGGAGGTCTTCTTTACCCCGTTTGCATGCTGGGCAATGACCGTTTCTTCGGCACGCTCCACGGTACAGCCCCAAAAAAGGCTGATAATGCAAGAAAAAGTGATAAAAAAGGAGACCCTCATGACTTTTAAGGTAGAAAAAAGGTAATTTCTGGATGTGGATGAATTGAAAAACAAGACCGTGGTGGAAACCTTCCGGTCGAAGCTCAAGACTCCTTGGGTGTGGTTGGTGGTGGCCCTGACAGTGGGCCTCACGGTCCTGTTCTCGTTGTCCCAGAAACCCCAGATGGTCATGTACTCCCAGTACATCAAGTCCCTGTCGGATTTCCAGTTGCTGGACGCCAGACTTTCCAGGGATATGGAGAGGGCCCGCTCGGGTTATGGTCTGGATTCCATGAGGATCCTCTCGGAATCCATGACGCTTCGGGAAATGGCGGTGTCCTTTGCTAGACAGATGGATGAGCTGGAGGGGTTGGGCATTAACCATCCTAGCCAGGGTGCCGTGTCCCGTTTTGAGCGGGAAGTGCTGGGGAAGGTTTCTTCGGCCCGCCGTTACCTCTCTATCCGCAGGGACTGGCTGGAATCTTGGCAGCAGGTGTCCTATTCTATTTCCAGTTTGCCAAACCATCAAGAATACGTCTTGCGACAGATGTTGGACTCTGCCCGTGCGGGGTTCCCGGTGGCGTTGCCCGAGGGCATGGAAATGTCCGATTCCCTGAAGGCCCAGTTGGGGGCCCTCCTCGCTTCTAACTTGGAACTTTCCGTGGCATGGAACCGGTTCAACAGCGATGCCGCCATGCTGAACAGCGAGGAACTGATACAGTTTTTCCAGATGGAACGGCTCAACGAAATCGCGTTGAATGCAAAGATTCCCTTGGTCTTTTATTTCTTGACCTTGGTGCTTCTTTTATCTACATTTTTCTTCATGTTCCGTTCCAAGCAGTAGATTCCATGTTCGCTCGCCTTTATTCACGCCGCTCTGTTTATTTCAATATCGCCCTGTTGCTGCTTTTGGTTGTGGTCTGGTGCGTATCTTATGCGGGCCCGGTTTTCAAGACGTTTTTTAAGGAAGAACACCTGTTTTACGGTAGCGTTTCCTATGCGGCCATCCCCAGCGTTTTTGGCGGCAGTAACGTCCCCTTTTTAGACAAGACTTTTTTTAGGATTAACGGCGACGACAAGGCTACCTTTGTCCTCTACGCCTCGGAAGAAATGCTAGAATCCATGTCGGACTGGTTCAACTTTGCGGCTGTGAACGTGGACGAGGTGCCGCTGGAAATCAGTGCGGTCCGCATTGCGGAAGATAAGTTTGTGGTCCGTTCTCTTGCTTCCACGTATGGCGAATTGGATTGGGAAACGGTGATGGAATACCATGTCCTTTACTCCCTGATAGCGCTTGGAATTATTGGAGTGTGTTCTATCGGGTTCCTAATCTGTTTTATCTTGGCCATCAAGAGCAAACCATGAAAATCCTTTTGGCGGCCTTGTTCGCTTTTTCTTTGGCTTCTGCGGGCAGCATGGATTCCCTGACCGTCTTGTCCGTTGACAAGGGTAACAAGGTGTTCTTTAAAACTGCGACAGGGGTATGGTGGCCTGAGCAATCAAAATCGTCCAAGGCAAGTTTTCCTCATCATGCGGCAAAATCCCGGGTGGTGGTCTGGTTCCATGGAGGTATGACCAGTGGCAACTGCCAGAAGGGTTATGTAGCGGGGGAGGGTTTTTCCAAACTTTTCCCGGATGTTGTCGTGGTAAGTGTTTCCGCTTGCCGGGAGAGCCACTGGGCTACCGAAAATATGATGCTGGCGGTAGATGCGGCACTGGATTCCGTGGCCAAGCGACGCGTTTCTTTTGTGGATGAGGTCTCGTTGGTGGGCGTTTCGGACGGGGCCATCGGGGTCATGGTCTATTCCATGCGGGGCAAGCGCCGGGTAAAGGATCGCCTGCTGGTCAGTTCCTTCGGGCCCGCCTTGGGGCCTGCCGCCCAGGTGGCCCCCGTAACCACAAAAACCGGACGCTGGAGGTTCCTTCAGGGGGGCTCCGACCGCCTGTACCCGCCCCATGAAACTCTCCCTTGGATTCAGGAATTCTGCAAGAATGTGGGGGTGGACTGCGACCTGAAGTATGACCCGGCGGGGGAGCATGACTGGAGCTATTGGCAGGAGCGGCACCTGGATTGGATCCGCGAGGCGGTCTCTTTCAAGAAATAATTGGCTGTCCCCCTTGACAAAACGGGCATTTTTTTCAAAATTTGGTGCACCACGCGGATGTGGTGGAACTGGTAGACACGCTAGATTCAGGTTCTAGTGCCTGCGAGGGCATGAAGGTTCAAGTCCTTTCATCCGCACTGAAGGCCCGCTGACTTAGGTCAGCGGGCTTTTGCGTTCCCACTTCCTTTTGTATATTCCAAGCATGGACGGCATTCTGGACGAAATTCCTATAAAGACCCTTGTGGGGGCTAAGGTGGAGCTGCGCAGGCTTTGCCCTGAGGATTCCAAGGAACTGTACCAAAAAATTGCCCAGTCCAGGGATCATCTGGCGGAATTCCTGCCCTGGCCCACCGATTGCGACTCACCCGAAGACGTGGAATCCCGCCTGGAAACCTGGGACATGCAGGCCCAGATGGGAAACGGGGGCTGTTGGGGCGTTTTTGAGCGGGGAACCGAGGGCCCCGAGCTGGCGGGTTGCATATTCATAGGCTGGATCCACC
>Ga0265298_10001004_pt1 | contig 41871 bp, 49 predicted proteins | sample AusTroGonzalo_MG_3_FD_193486 | JGI IMG/M metagenome (GOLD analysis project Ga0265298, IMG submission 193486) | Bovine rumen microbial communities from tropical cattle in Woodstock, Queensland, Australia - Gonzalo_01 | ecosystem: Host-associated > Mammals > Digestive system > Stomach > Rumen ... | reverse complement strand
TTGTCCTTGGCGATCTGCGCCTCCTCCAGCGTGATGAACCCGGGGTGGGCCAGGATGTCTATCTCGGGGTTCTCCACCGATGCGCGGTTGGTCCCGGGCATGACGGGCTCCGTGACGGTCTCGCCGTGTACGACGATCCATTCCGCCCCGAACTTCCTCGCCATCTTGGCGACCCTGTCGATCTGCTTGGGGGGAACATGCGTTATCTCGACCCCGGGGAGGACCTTGATGTAGTCCTCGCAGAGGTCTATGGCCTTGACCATGTTGGTGACGACCCATTCGACGTTGGTCATGTCGACATGGTCCGTGATGGCGATCAGGTCATGGCCCTTGTACATGGCCCTGCGTACCAGCTCCGCCGGGATCAGCTCCCCGTCGCTGTATACCGTGTGAGTGTGAAGATCCGCTCTGCTCATTCCGCTCTCTCCTTCAGCTTCTTGTAGACCTCGGACATCGGAAGTCCGGTCTTCTCTATCGCCACCATGGTGTGGTAGATCATATCGGCCAGCTCCCATGCCATCTCGTCCTGGTCCTTGTCCTTGATGGCGAGGGCGAACTCCCCCGCCTCCTCGATGACCTTCTTGCACATGCGGGTCTCGTCGTTGAAGAGCTTGCATGTGTAGCTCTCGTCGGAGGGGTTCTGGTGCCTGTCCTCGATGACGCGCTTCAGGTCCGGGATTATGGCCATGGTCTCCTCCGTATCACCGTAAATGACCTCGTCGAAGCAGGACGGCTTGCCCAGGTGGCAGGCGACTCCCGTCTGCTCCACCCTTACCAGCAGCGTGTCCCCGTCGCAGTCGGTCTGTATGGACTTGATCCTCTGGACGTGACCCGACTCCTCGCCCTTCTTCCACATCTTCTGCCTGCTCCTGGACCAGAAGTGGGTGTATCCGGTGGACTTCATGAGCTCCACCGCTTCAGCGTTCGACCATGCGACCATGAGAACCTCGTTGGTGATCCAATCCTGGACCACTACGGGGATCAATCCTTTGTCATCGTATTTGAGTTCGGTCATCTTACACACACTCCGTTGTCCCTGAGGTACTCCTTGACCTCGCCGACGGTGTATTCCTTGTAATGGAAGATTGATGCTGCCAGCGCCGCGGAGGCGTTGGTCTGCTGGAAGACCTCCAGGATGTGCTCCTTAGAACCGCATCCTCCCGAGGCTATGACCGGGATGGATACCGCATCCGATATCAGCGCGGTGGGTTTGATGTCGTATCCGGTCTTCACCCCGTCGGCATCCATGGATGTGAACAGGATCTCCCCTGCTCCGAGCTCCTCGACCTCCTTGGCCCATTCTATGGCATCGATACCCGTGAACCTGGTGCCTCCGTGGGTGACCACCTCGTAGTGGTCGTCCTTCCACTTGCCGTCTATCGCGACGACGATGCACTGGCATCCGAATGCGTTGGAGCATTCCGTGATTATATCCGGGTTCTGTACGGCCGCGGAGTTTATCGACACCTTGTCAGCTCCGGCGTTCAGGGTGTTCCTGACGTCCTGAACGGACCTTATGCCTCCTCCGACGCAGAGCGGGACGTTCAGACCTTCGGCGGTCTTTGTGACCACGTCGAGCATGGTCGCCCTCTCCTCCTGCGATGCGGAGATGTCCAGGAACGTGATCTCGTCTGCCCCCTGGGCCTCGTAATCGATGGCCATCGTCGGGGGGTCGCCGACCTCCTTGATATTCTGGAAGTTGATCCCCTTGACGACCTTCCCGCCCCTCATGTCGAGACAGGGTATGATTCTCTTCGTCAGCATGAGATCACTCTATCTTTACGGACCCTTTGTTACTTAGGGTCTGCTTCCTGACGACCACGGCGTCCTTGAGCGCCTTGCCCATCGACTTGAATCCGGCCTCTATGATGTGGTGCTCGTCGAATCCGCGTATGACCAGTATGTGCAGGGTGATACCGGCGGTCATGGCGAAGCTCCTGAAGAAATGGATGTACAGAGGATCGGGGCAGTCCGCTTCGCAGTACGGCCTGTCCACGAGGTCCAACGACGTCATGACCATCGCATCGTCCATGACGACGGTCGCGGTGGCCATCCTCTCGATCGGCTTGTCGCCCAGCGCATCCCTGAGGGCCTTCCCCAGGGTGATTGCTACATCCTCTATCAGGTGGTGGTCGTTGTCACCTGTGGCCGTGAGCTTGATGTCGAACTCAGCATACCTTGCTAGAGTCTCCACCATGTGCTTGAGGAACTGGAGTTCGCATTCGACCTCGAAATTCCCTTTACCGTCCAGATTGAGTTCCACAGAGACCGAGGTCTCCCTCGTCTCGCGCTTTATCTTAGCAACCCTGCCTGCCATATCAATCGATTGAGTATCGCGCACGATTTAATAATAATATGTCGCGGACGCGATTGTGGAAGACGCGAACGCGATCCGCATTGGATGCATATACTGATGGATGGAAAAAAAAAGGGAAGGAAGGCCCCAATGGGGTCTGTTTCCGGGTTCAGTCCTCGGACTGGACCTCGACCTCGACGACAACCTCTCCGGGCTCGTCCTTCTTCTCGGACGGCTCCTTGGGTTCCTCGGCGGGCTCCTCTGCGGCCGCCTCGGCGGGCTCGGCCTCGGGCTCCTCTGCGGGGCTCTCCTCCTGGACCATGTCCTTCTTGTACCTTTCGGGTATGGGCACCCTCTTGGCGGTGGACTTTCCGTCGGGGTTCAGGGGCAGGAGCGCATCGAGATACTTCTGCTTGGCGGGGCAGTCTACGAACGCATACTCGAACACATCGCGGAGTGTCTCCATGGTGTAGATCTCCATCATGTCGTAGTACTTCCTGTCGATCATGACGTCCTTCTCGTTCTCCATGGGGATCAGCGCCACTTTGATTCCCGAGTTCGCCGCCGCCTCCAGTTTGGCGGTGACACCTCCGATGGGCATGACGGTTCCCCTGACGTTCAGCGAACCGGTCATCGCCAGGTCCTGGCGGATGGGGATGTTCTCGAGTGCGGATATGATGACCGTGGCCATGGTGACGGATGCGCTGTCGCCGTCGACACCGTTGTATGCAGCGACGTACTCCAGGTGGATGTCCAGGGCGGACAGGTCCGTCTGGGTGTACTTCTTGATGACCGCGGAGATGTTGTCCACGGCCTCCTGCGCGATCTTCCCGAGCTGTCCGGTCGCGATGATCTTTCCGCCCTTCTTGCTCTGTGCGGGTGTGACTTCGGCCGCCAGGGGCATGACCATTCCGGACATCTCCGACGAGTTGCCGTTGGAGAGCACTGCAAGACCGTTGATGAGTCCGACCGCCTCTCCCGAGTTGCGGAAGAGCTGGTATCTCATCATGCCCTCGATCTGCTTGTCGGCGATCTGCTGCTCGAGGCTGCGTGCGGTCTCCCTCGCGGCCATGACGTGCTCGGCGGTGACCAGCTTGTCGCCCTTGTTGACCGCCATATCTCCGGAGATACGGATCAGTCCTCCGAGCTCCCTCATCCTGAGCGTGATCTCGCCCTTCTTCCCGGAACGGCGCTGGCCCTCCCTGAGGATCTCTCCCACGGCGTACTTGTCGAACGCGGGGATCTTCTCGTCCTTCTTGACCTCCTGGGCCACGAATCTTGCGATGTTGAGACGGTTCTCTTCGGTGTCGGGCATGTTGGTCTCCATGAAGACCTCGTATCCGTATCCCCTTATCCTCGACCTGAGCGCAGGGTGCATCCCCTGGATGGCGTCCAGGTTTCCTGCGCAGACCAGGATGAAGTCGCACGGAACGGGCTCGGATTTGACCAATGCTCCGGAAGACCGCTCGGACTGTCCGGTGATTGACATCTTCTTCTCCTGCATCGCTGTGAGGATCGCCTGCTGGGATTCCATCCTTAGGAGATTGATCTCGTCCAGATAGAGCACTCCCTTGTTGGCCTTGTGGATACATCCCGCCTCTATCCTGTCGTGCGAGGGGGTCTCAAGACCTCCGGACTGGAACGGGTCGTGCCTGACATCACCCAAGAGCGCACCGGCGTGCGTTCCCGTGGCATCCACGAACGGCGGCAGATCGCCCGGGTCGTGACCGACCAGCACCTTGGGCACTATGGCCACCTCGTTCCTGGGCTGCATGGGGTTCCTGAACAGGAGCAGGATAAGGAACACACCCATGAACGCGATGAGCGCCACGGTATATCCGAAGAATATCGCACCGCCCAGACCCAACGCCAGGAGCAGTATGCAGATGTAGATGTAGGCTGAATTCTTCTGAGTCTTCTGGGATGCGGCCGCGGCCTTCTGTTCGGCTACGACGGCCTTACCCTTGCCTGCCGGGAAGGTCCTGATCCTGGGCTCGTTGAAATCCTCGGGGTTATGGTATGCAACGATGTCCACCAGGTCCTCCTTGGGCAGGTATTCGACCATGGAGTTGGCAAGCATGGATTTACCCGTACCGGGCTCTCCGATCAGCATAACGTGCCTCTTCTGGGCCGCCGCCTTCCTCATGATGCCCACTGCTCTGTCCTGTCCTATGACACGGTCCGCTATCAGCTTGGGGACCTCTATGTCGTCGGTGGTCTCGAACGTCTGCTGATCGACCCATGCCTCCACCGACAGTGTGGATTTCTTCTTCGTCTCTTCTGTCATTTACCCCGTTCTCCTTTAACTTCAGGCGATTCCTTTCCTCACCGCGTAGATCATCGAACCGATTATGACCACTCCGATGACGGCGATGAGCAGCATCTCCCCGTACTGCTCCAGGAAGGGTATACCTCCCACGGGAACGTACGAGTTCTTCTCCAGTTGCGGCAATGTGAGCGGTACTTCGCCCTTGAATGCCAGATCTGCGTAATGAGCCGCCGCCATCGAGTAGGTCTTGCCGTCGTAGGAGACCTCGGTGAGATATCCTGCGATACCGGTGCTGACCGCGTATGTCGAATCGACTATGTACCATGATTTCTTCGTCTCGCCGTCAACGTCCCCTTCCAGATACACGTAGTTCCAGAAGCTGAGGGTCTCGTCGCTGGCGAGGATGTTGTCTCCCGATACCGTCAGCACCGGGATGCTGTTCAGCTTGCATAGGACGGTGAACGCCTGTGACACACCTGCCGAGGTGGTCTGCCTGCTCACCAATGCGCTGTAGATGTTGCTGATCTTCCCCTCCTCGTCCTCCTTGAAGTAGACCTTGTCCAGCGTCTCCATGATATCCTTTACTTTGGAGGCGTCCGTGGAACCGGAGACCTTGAAGTCCTTTATCGCTTTGTCCAGTTCCTCCATGGACTCGGATGTTATCCCTTCGGGCACGCTCAGCTCGAACGACACGCTCCTGACGATGTACGATGTCTGTTCCTCTACCGCGACCGTACCGATCTCGGGGGTCACCACTACATCCTTCACCGGATAATCCCATATGTACGGGACCATCGGGTTGGAGAAGTAGAGGGCCGTCAATGCCGTACGTACCTCGTATTCGGCATACTCCTTGGCGGAGTCGGTGTCATCGAACAACCTGTCCATCTTTAGCTCGACCGCGAATATCTTGGTGTCCCCATCTATCTCGGTGGCCTTGTTGACCTCCTTGAAGATCAGGGAGCTGTTCTCGTCCAGCTGGTCGTAATAGGTGAAGATCTCGGAATCGACGATGTCCGCGTCCATCGACGGGAGCATCATGGCTGACGCCATAACGACAATTGCGACAATGATCGCGGTCCTCGACTCCATACGGACTCCCATATATCTCTTATTTTTATTATTATGGGTTCGATGCTCGAAGATTATGTGCGGCGCGCCAGGGACTTCAGCATCGCCTTGTCCTCATCGGGGACCCTGTAGGATTCGCAGATCTTCTGTATGGTCTTCTTAAAGACCCAGTCATTCATTTTCCCGGACTCCAGGACCGCCTTCGTCCTCTCCGGGAACTTGATGTAGCAGAACGATGCGGCCCATGCCGCCCCCATCTTGTAGTAGTATCCCTCGTAGTGGTAGTCGACGATATCGTTCAAGATATCGTCCACGTGCTCCTCGTCTATGAAATGGGACATGAGGAACACAAGGGATACCCTCATCCGATACTCCTTGCCTGAGTCCATCAGGGATGCGAAATAGCCGTAGATCCTCTCGGAATCCTTCTTGGGGACCTTCCAGGCCGAGCAGAAAGTATCGCAGGTGGACCAGTTGTCAATGATATCCAGGAAATTCTCTGTGTATGCTATCCTGGTATCGGCGTCCATGGGCGCGGTCGCTATGACCAGTCCTTTGAGCATCTCCTCCTCGAAGGTCTCGGGCACCACTTCGAGAAACGCTTGCCAATCATCCTTGATGATTCTCTTGGCCAGCTCTTTTATCTTAGGGATCCTGACACCGGTAATCCCCTCCTTCCCAGGAACCAGTTTGGAAGCGAACATGGCATAATCCGGCTCTGCCTCCTCCCTGAGGTATGCGCGATAGTCAATCAAGGTCCACACCCTCCAGATCGAGTAGCTTCTTCTTGATGGCGACACCGCCGCTGTAGTTGCCGTATCCTCCCTTGGAGGGGATGACACGATGGCATGGTACGAAGATGGGAAGGGGGTTCTCCTTGCAGGCGGTGCCTACCGCACGCATGGAATTCGGATAGCCTATCGCCTCCGCGATCTGCTTGTACGTGCGGACCTCGCCGTAGGGTATGCGGTTGAGCTCCTCCATGACCCTCGACCTGAAATCGGAGCCGTCGTAACGGAGGTCCAGATCGAATTCCGTCCTCTTCCCGGACAGATATTCGTTCATCTGCTTCGCGGCCTCCCTGAGGGCGGGCGTCTCGCACTGATCCATCGGAGGAAGATTGGAGCACGGCAGATACACCCCGTCGATCATGCCCTCGCCGTCCTCCGTGACACTGACCGTCCCCAGAAGGGTCAAGAACGATGATATGCAAGGGCCACGCATATTCGCTCGAATGCCGTAGTCACATTTAAGTAATCCTAATTAACAGCCTAAAGTAAGAGGTATTATAACAGTATTGCACCTAACACTCCACCAGAGGTTACACCATGGAACTAAAAGGATCCAAGACAGAGCAGAACCTGATGGCCGCTTTCGCAGGAGAGAGCCAGGCCAGGAACAAGTACACCTACTACGCATCCCAGGCGAAGAAGGAGGGCTACGAGCAGATCGCAGATATCTTCCTCGAGACAGCCGAGAACGAGAAGGAGCACGCAAAGCTCTGGTTCAAAGAGCTCCACGATGGAAAGGTCCCCAAGACCGTCGAGAACCTGAAGGACGCCGCAGCCGGAGAGAACTACGAGCACACCACCATGTACAAGGAGTTCGCCGAGACCGCTAAGGCAGAGGGATTCGACCAGATCGCCAAGCTCTTCGAGATGGTCGGAGGAATCGAGAAGCACCACGAAGAGAGGTACCTCGCACTCCTGAAGAACATCGAGGAGGGCGTAGTCTTCAAGAAGGACAAGGTTATCATGTGGAAATGCCGCAACTGCGGATACATCCACGTAGGAGAGGAGGCCCCCGCCGTCTGTCCCGTATGTAAGCACGCCCAGTCGTTCTTCGAAGTCAGAGCCACCAACTGGTGATTCCTGAACAATCAATCCTCCGGTCTTCGGACCGGAGTCTACTTCCTTCTATCAGAAATAAAAAAATAATCCCCGGTCTCCCGGGGGAATGCTGTTTCACCTGAGCCTGATGGTCTCGAGGTTCTGCGGAGCCTTGGTCTCGATTCCGAACTTCTTGTAGATGGACGAAGCGAAATCGGTACACTTCTTATCCTCGCCGTGACCGATGATGATCTTGTTCGGCTTGGGCTCCAGCGACGAGATGTATCTCATCAGCTGCTTCCTGTCGGAGTGTCCTGAGAATCCGTCCACGGTGACCCTCTGCATTTTTATCTGGAGGTCGATGGGCTTGCCCTTCATGCTGAGGGTGATCTCGCTGCGTCCCCTCTGGATTGACCTTCCGATGGATCCCTCGGACTGGTATCCGACGAACAGGAGCCAGTTGTTGGGGTCGTCGGCCCACTCGCGGAAGTACTCCATTACGGGTCCTCCGGACATCATACCAGATGTGGCGAGCACGATGCACGGATCGGGCGAGTGGCAGATCTCCTCTCTCATGTTGGCCGTCTCCACCCTCTTGAAGATGGGGGACAGGAAGGGATTCTCGTTCTGCTGGAATATCTGCGTCCTGAGTGAGCTGTTGAGGTATTCGGGGTATGCGGTGTGGATGGCTGTGGCCTCCCAGATCATACCGTCCAGGTACACGGGGCACTTGGGGATCTTCCCGAGGCGCATCTGCTCCTCGATGACGAGCATGACCTCCTGAGACCTTCCGACGGCGAATACAGGGATCAGAACCTTTCCTCCCTTCGCTGTGGCCTGCTGGAGCAGGTTACCCATCTCCTCCGATGCCTCCGCCCTGGTGGGCGTTACATCGTTGTGACCGCCGTAGGTGGACTCGATGACGAGGGTCTCCAATCTGGGGAACCTGTTGTTGGCCGGGTTGAAGAGCCACGTTTTCTCGTACTTCGTGTCACCTGAGAAGGCGACGTTGTGCAGTCCGTCACCGATATGGAAGTGCGCTATGGCGGAACCGAGGATGTGTCCCGCGTTGTGGAACGTGAGCCTCACATCGGGAGCGATGTCCGTGGTCTCGTTGTACTTGAGGGTGATCGTGTGCAGGATCTCCTGCCTCACATGGGATGCTTCGTAGGGGGTCTTCTTGTCCTCGCCGAATCCCAGTTTGATGTTGTCGAGCTGCAGTAGCGCCATCAGGTCCCTGGTGGGCGGTGTGCAGTAGACGGGCCCCTTGTAACCATACTTGAACAATGCTGGAAGTGTTCCGCAGTGGTCCAGGTGGGCGTGTGTGATGACGACGGCGTCGATGTCCGAGAGGGGCTGGACCTCCGGGATCGCGAAATAGGGCGTCGCATCGGACGACGGATCGAGACCGCAGTCGATGAGGATCTTGGACTCCCTGGTGGTTAGGAGCGAGGCGGACCTTCCAACCTGCCTGAACCCTCCCATGGCGGTCATCCTGACCCACTGCTCTCCCTCGAGCTTGGGTCTGGCAATCCTCCTTGCCACGTACTTCAGCATCTCCTGCCTCTCGTCGTGGTTCGAACGCAGGTATCCCCTCACATCGGAGACCGTCTTGGACGGTATGGGGGGCGCCCTCATGACCTTGATGTTCCACCCGGTCTCCTTCCTCAGCTCGGTCAGGCGCTGACCTTCCTTGCCGACGACCTCGCTGGGGTTGATGGCCTCGACGATGGCCTCCCCCGTCTCCTCCACGAAGTTGATGTCGAAGATCTCCGCCTTCTCGGGGATCATGCTCCTGATCTGCTCCTCGACCTTGTTGGGATCCTCCAGCGTAGAGGGGTCCGGTCTGATGTCCACTCTGCGATGGATGCTCTGGGCGATGGTCCTGGCCAGAGTGTCGTCGGCGGAGAACTTCTCGTAGTCGGTGGTATAGACCACGACCACCGGTCCTTCGAAGTTGATCGAGGTGATCTTCATGTCCGAAGGCACCAGCCTCTTGACATCGGCGGTGAGTGTTTCGAATAGCTTGTCTACGTTCATTTCAAATCCAGCTTTGAAAATTTTGATTTATAAGGGGAAGGGGTTTGGTCAATGTGATCGCGGGTTCAGTTCGGATACTTGAATCCGAGCTTGCCGCACCTCGAGACGATCTCTTCGTTGGGGATCTCCTCGTAGCCGTCGGGTCCGACGTATGCGATGAGGAATCCGTCTCCCGAGTAGTTGTCCCTCCTCCTGGAGGAGTTGAGGGCCGTGATAGCACAGTCGATTCCCTCGTCCTTGGTCATCTCGGGCTTGTATTTCGCCTCGAGCGCTCCGAGAGCGAAGACGGATCCAGATCCGGAGGACGTGTAGTTGTCCTCGAGGACGCCTCCGGCCATGTCGACGCTGAAGATGTGCCCGCCGGTGGCGTCGTATCCGCCCACGAGGGGTGCCACGTAGAAGCCCTGACGAAGGATGTTCCCGATCATGATCGCTGCGGTCTGAACGGACATGGGTGCACCCTTCTTCATCTTGTAGATGGAGATCTCGCTCTGGAGGTAGCGGACCAGCAGCTGTGCGTCACCGACTCCTCCTGCGATGGTCATTCCGAGGTTATCCGCGATAGGGAACAGCTTCTGGGTGTGGTTATCCGCGATAAGATTCCCCATAGTGGCCCTCTGGTCGGTAGCCAGAATCACTCCATCCTTGAGTTTGAGTCCGATTGTCGTTGTACCGGTCTTAAGAGTATCCTCAGTCATAGTTAATCTCCCAGTTGATGAGAAAAGACACAACTCCTGCTGTGCTTGCAATCACATAAAGATACATTGTATTTAAAAGTCCTTACAAGAACGATAAGAACACCGTTACAACAGCATGAGCATGGTCCCGGCTATGATTCCGACCAGACCGACGGCGGCCTTCCTTGTCAGGGTCTCCCTGAAGACGATGAAGGAGAAGACAATCGTGACCAGTATGCTCAGCTTATCGATGGGCACCACTACGCTGGCAGGACCTTCCTGGAGGGCCCTGAAGAAGCACAGCCATGATGCCCCTGTGGCGATTCCGGAAAGGACCAGGAATCCCGCGTCCCTCCTACCCACCTTGCCGATCTCCGATCTCTTGTGCATGAGGAACATCATCAGCCATGACATCGCGAGGACTACGACGGTGCGGATGGCGGTGCCCAGATTAGATTCCACCCCTTCAATTCCCACCTTCCCCAGTATCGCGGTCAGGGCGGCGAACACCGCAGAGCCGACCGCGAAGAACAGCCAGCTGCTGCCCTTCTCGGACATGTCCTCGACATCCTTCTTCTCGATCATCAGTAGGGTGCCAATACCTATCAGGACCGTGCCGATCGCACCTGGGATGGACAGCCACTCCCCCAGCAATATGGCGGCGAGGATTATCGTGATCACCGTGCTGGATTTGTCGATAGGGACGACCTTGTTGACATTCCCAAGCTGGAGCGCCTTGAAGTAGCACAGCCATGATGCGCCGGTGGCGAGCCCCGACAGTATCAGGAACAGCCAGGTCTCCCCCTCGATATCCTGGATCGTGGACATCGAACCTGAGAATACGACCATGATCCAAGCGAATACCAGGACTACGATGGTCCTGAGTGCGGTCGCTACTGTGGAATCCACATCCTTCAGACCGCATTTCGCCAGAATGGATGTCAGACCTGCGAATACTGCGGAACCGACGGCGAAGAGCAGCCACATGTTATCTTCGAAGATCGGGAACGACCGTCGCCCGCATCTATGCTCAGTTCACCTTATGCCTGGTCTTGACGGCGATGCCCCTCTTGAGGTCCACCATCTCCCTGCCGCACATCATGGCGACACCGACGACGCGGACCTTACCGTTGCAGACTGCGATGGCCTCGTCCCCGACATGGATGCGGGGGTCCGCCTTGACGACGCCGACCGCGAACAGGTTGCCCTTGATCTCGAAATCCATGATCTCTATGGTCGGGTAGCCTCCGTCCGCCAGGATCTGCGCGCCTTCGACGGTGAGGGATATACCTCCCCTCTCGGGCGTGAACATCCCCAGTTGGGTCTTCCTGTGGTCTGCATCCTCGCGGAAGAGCTTGAAGTACGGGAACTTGCCGATAGCATAGGTGTTCTCGTCCATCAGCAATCCGGCGGCCTCCTCACCGAACTGGAACCTGAGCATGTTCCTCATCTGCTCGTTGCGGTCGATGAGATAGTCTACGGGCTCCATGCCCTTGGTGGCGTCCCTGAGCGCCTTGTCCAGATTCTGCAGGGATGCAGGCGATGTGCTGTCCCCCACGACCGTGCAGGTCATGTCCGCCAGACCCTCCACCAGCTCGTAGTCCTCTCCGAGATGGCATACGATGCTGTCCCAGCCCTGGTCGATGATAGAACCCACCATCTCGCGGATCATCGTCTTCTCCTCGGGCTTCCATTCTCCCGTGACGGGTATGTCGTACGAGTTGGCCGGATAGAACGCGTCCAGCTCCCTGGGTACGATGCCCAACGGGGATGTGACTATGAGCTCCTGCACCAGCGTGTCGTGCGGAGCGGTGTGGATAGCGGATGAGAACGCCTTATGCGACTTGGAGATGTGGTACGGCTTCTTGGCGGAGCACGGGAGCAGAAGGAGAACCCTCTTGTGGGCGGGTTTCCTATACTCCGCGATGCGTGCCTTGTAACTCTGGATGTCAGGTCTCCTGAGCGCCTGGGTGGTGTTGCAGCTGAACCTGCATCCGGTGAAGGAGCATGCCTCCTCGGCGTACTCGTAACCCTCTTTATCATAGATCCTGAGCAGCGCGACAGATGTGGGCGTGGAAGGGGCCCTTTGATCGGCCAGTTCCCTGAGGCGGTCGGTCTGTATGAAGACCCTGATCTTCTCCAGCTCCTCCTCCATGGCCGCTGCGTTGGTATCCGATTCGTCCTGACCCGTGGCGATCTCGGCCTCGGGGATGAGCCTTATCCCGCTCAGACCGGCGGCCCTAGGAAGCGAATCGTCGAAAAGATCGACACCCATGTAGGTCAGAAGCGCTACTGTGGATGGCTCCCCCAGACCGGACATATAGAGAAGCCTGTTGAATCCGGCGGCCCTCCTGAGCCTGATTATACTGTCAACGATGCGTCTGGGGTCCTTCCTGAGCTCATATGCATTGGGTACGACAACCACCTCGACGGAATCGTCGAGCTTTAGTTCGTCCTGTACAGGGAGCCTCACCATTGCTATGCCGTCGGTGATCTGGATGTCGGTCTTCATTCCTGAATTGGATGTCGTCCTGAGGCCAGATTCCATTACCACCTCGGTGCCCATCATGTGCAGAACCCTGTCATGACCCCTGGTCTCTACCCAGGCGATACCGTCGTCTGAGGACCCGATCATCGCCGGAGTGCGCAGCTTGATCTCATTCCTGGTGTATTCGCAGACCCTGGCCCTTTGGGACCTCGAAAGGACATCCAACATGACGACAGCCTATCGATTCTATCTATAAAAAGAACGCAACAACACGATTATTAACGCGTATTGGTTAAAGACCCATCATGGACCTGTATCACAAGGATGTCGTCTCGATTACGGATTTCTCAAAGGATGACATCGAAGGTATCTTGGATATGGCCGAGAAGATGATCCCGTACGCTAAGGGGGAGAAGATCAAACGCTCCCTGGACGGGAAGATCCTCGGCAACCTGTTCTTCGAGCCCTCCACGCGCACCAAGCTCTCCTTTGAGAGCGCGGCGTACAGACTCGGGTGCGACGTGATAGACGTCTCTGAGATGTCCATGACCTCCATGGCCAAGGGCGAGACCCTTGCCGATACGATCAAGATCGTGGATTCCTACTGCGACGCCACCGTCCTCAGGCACCCCCACGAAGGGGCCGCGAGGCTGGCCGCCAAGTTCTCCGACCACCCGGTCATCAACGCCGGCGACGGAGCGGGATCCCACCCCACGCAGACCCTTCTGGACCTCTTCACAATGAGGCAGTCCAAGGGCTGCCTTGACAACCTCAACATCACGCTGGTCGGGGACCTGAAGTACGGGAGGACGGTCCATTCCCTCGCACATGCCCTTACCAAGTTCAACATGAAGATCACGCTGGTCGCCCCGGAGGGCCTGAAGATGCCCGACGAGATCATCAGCCACCTGGAGGAGAACGGCTGCAAGCCCGTCATCACAGAATACCTAGAGGATGCGGTCTCCAATGCGGATGTGCTGTACGTCACCAGGATACAGAGGGAGAGGTTCCCCGACCCGTCCGAATACCAGAAGGTGGCTGGGATATACAGGGTTGACAAGGTGCTCCTCGAGAAGGCGAAGAGCGACATGATAGTCATGCATCCGCTGCCCAGGGTCAACGAGATCGCGCCCGAGGTCGACGAGATGCCGAACGCGAAGTACTTCGAACAGGCCGCCAACGGAGTGCCCGTCAGGATGGCCCTCCTCAACGGTCTCCTGGGAGGTGAGTTCTGATGGACAGACAGAGTCCGGTAAAGGAGGTCAGGCTGACCCCTATCAGGAACGGTACGGTCATAGACCACATCGCATGCGGACAGGCCCTGAACGTCATCAAGATCCTGGGCATAAACGAGAGCAACATCGGATCGTCCATCAGCATCGGGATCCACGTGAGCTCGAACGCGCTGGGATGGAAGGACATCATCAAGATCGAGGACAGGGAGATCGACGAGAAGAAATCCGAGCAGATCGCCCTCGTGGCGCCGGATGCCACGATCTCCATAGTAAGGGACTTCTACGTCGCGAAGAAGTTCAAGGTACATCTGGGGGAGCACATAGTTGGCCTCACCAGATGCACCAACATCAACTGCATAACGAACAAGGGGGAACCTGTCCTGCCGGAGTTCAAGGTCGAATCCAAATACCCCGTCCAGCTGAGATGCTGCTACTGCGAGAAGCTCGTGAACAACATCTCCGACAACCTGCTGTGATACCATGAAGATACTTCTGGTCACAGGGATGCCCGGAGCGGGCAAGGAGGAGCTCCTCAACGTCGCACGTTCGATGGGGATACCGTTCCTGAGGATGGGCGACATCGTCAGGGAGTTCCATCAGACGTCTGGGGCCGCCGAGAAAGGATTGTCTGTCGGACAGGTCGCCAACGGCGAGAGGGAGAAGCACGGCAAGGATATCTGGGCCAAGAGGGCCATCGAGAGGATGTCCGGCGACATATTCCTGGTGGACGGGTGCAGGAGCCTCGACGAGGTCGATTCGTACAAGGGTCTGAGCGACCAGGTATACATCATCGGTGTCCATGCCTCCCGTGCCGTACGCTATGACAGGCTTGTGAGGAGGGGACGCGACGATGCGCCCAAGGATATGAAGGAATTCGACGAACGCGACAGCAGAGAGCTGGGTTGGGGCCTCGGCAGCGTCATCGCATTGTCAGACATCCTGGTCATCAACGATTGCGACCTGGAGACGTTCAGGGCCAAGGTGACTAAGGAGCTGGAGGCCCTCAGATGAAGTTCTCCATAGCCCGTCTCTGCGGCGGGCAGGCGCTCATGGCGGTCTCCCTGGACCCCATGGACATAGATATGGAGGCCGCGGCAAAGAGGATAGAGTCGGAAGGACTCCCCATCCAGACCAAGGACGACCAGATGATCGTATACGATTGGAACGGCATGGAGACCACCCTCTACAGACCCGGAAAGGTCATGTTCTTCCCACTTTCGGACAAGGCCACATGCATCAGATACGCCACCGAGATCCTCGAGAAGTATCAACGATTCTTATACTAAATATCATAAAGAACGGACGTACCGCTTTATCTATGAGAACGGCATCGGCCTCTCAATGGACCCTATCGTGATGATGACCATTGAGGTCATCATAACGGCGATTCTATCCGTGGAGGTCTACAAACTCCATTGCCTGTCAAAGGATGGTGCGATAGCAGCGCTTATAGTCGGTCTCCTGATGGCCGTCTTCGGATCCGTCAACGCCTTCTTCATAATGACGTTCTTCGTCATCGTGAGCTTCTTCGCGACCATGAAGGATATCGATAAGAAACTGGCGATGGGGCTGCAGGAGGGGCAGTTCGGAGAACGCAGGTGGAGGAACGTTGTAGCGGTATCGTTCCCGCCGGTCCTGATCACCATACTGCATTACTTCCAGCATTTCGACGATACGCTCTACACGGTAGCGTTCCTGACCAGCATCACGGTGGCCGCTGCGGACACTATCGCCAGCGAGATCGGGGTCAAGGACCCGAACGTGTACATGATCACCACGTTCAAGAGGACGACACCCGGGATCAACGGAGGCATCTCGAAGCTCGGTACGCTCACATCCACCGCAGTGGCGTTGGTCGTGGCTGCACTCGGATGGGTCGTTATGACGGCATCGGTCGATTGGCTGCTCCTCATCCCGTTCCTTTTCGGGATATTCGGCAACTTCCTCGACAGCATCTTCGGCGCCGTCCTGGAGAACAGAGGTCTGATCTCAAAGTACACCAACAACTGGTCCACCGAGCTCATAGCGGCGGTACTGGCCGGTGCCCTGTACTACTTCTTCCTGATGCCGGCGGCGGCGGTTGCATAACCATTATATACATGTCAGATATCCCCTGTATTGGTATGACGGCCATAGCGGCGGGGTCACACCCGGTCCCATTCCGAACCCGGCAGTAAAGTCCGCCCGCGTACCTGTCTGTACTGTATTGCGCAAGCGTACGGGAACTCAGGTACGCTGTCAGCCACTTTTCCTATCCTATTCCTTGAAACGGTGTGTCTCTATCATCGTGTTTTTTATCGGTTGGTTGCAATAACCATCCCGATGAGTCCGCGCAACGGAAACACGATGATCGCGATCGTCCTGGTCGTTCTTATGATGGCGGCATCCGTCGGGATGTTCGTGATGTTCCAAGCATTGAACAGCGCCCATCCCGATCCCCATGAGGAATCCCACGACTATATCTTCGAAGGGACGATCGACGGCGTGGATTACACCGGGACCGGAAAGACCACCTATGCCCCGGAGACCCTGAGGGAATACGACTACGTCATGAGATACACCATCGGCCCTGTTTCGGACAAGTTCCTGCTGGCATTCACCCTGGAGGACAAACTGAATCCAGATCTGTACGACTATGTCGGCACAGGTACCGTGAGCGGGGTCAATGTCGAAGTCTGGACATACGACGACAACAGCGGCAGGCATTATACACTCTACACCGGAGGGGAATGCATCCTGTACCGTGTGGAGATAACATCGGACAGCATGTCGATCGTCGGTGACGTCATGCTCGACCAGTGAATCATGATACGGTCTGAGAGGACCCGAACAATGGATGTCCGGGATACGAGCGTTATGCGGATATCCTGCCGGTCATCCCTGATCAGCGGATCCGATAAAATGGAAAAGGTCCCGAACCGGCAGGTCCGGGACCTGTGTTTCGTCAGGTTTAGTCGAGCTCGGTGAGCTTGATGAGCCTGTTCCATCTCCTGTCGACCTCGGCCTGCATCTGCTCGATGACGGGCGCGTTCTTGTCCTGCAGGAGATGCTTGTACCTTCCCTGGGAGGTGATCCAGTCCATGACGGGCTTCTTCTCCGCCTTCCCGGCCGCGATCCTTGCGCTCTCTCCGGTAAGCTCGTACTTGCCGTTGACGACCTCGAACAGAGGCCAGACACAGGTCTCGACACCCAGCTTGGCCATCGCGATGGTCTGGTCGGATGCGAACCTCCATCCCCTGGGGCAGGGGGACAGCGAGTTGATGAACGCCGGTCCGCCGCAGGAGAACGCCTTCTGCGCCTTCTGTACGGTGTCCCTCCAGTTGTGAGGGGAGACCTGGGCGACGTACGGGATGTTGTGGGCGACCATGATCGCGGTCAGGTCCTTGGAGAACTCCTTCTTACCGGACGAGACGCTTCCGGGCCACGAGGTGGTGGTCTGCGCTCCGATGGTGGTGGCGGATGACCTCTGGATACCTGTGTTCATGTAAGCCTCGTTGTTGAGACAGACATAGACCATCCTGTGTCCCCTCTCCATCGCTCCGGACAGTGCCTGGAGACCGATGTCGTAGGTGGCTCCGTCCCCTGCGAAGTTGACGAAGTTCACATTCTCTGTTATCTTTCCCTTCTTCTTCAGCGCGTTGTATGCGGTCTCCACTCCAGCACAGGTCGCGGCCCCGTTACCGAAGGCGGTGTGCACATAGGGGACGTTCCAGGATGTGTACGGGAAGACGGTGGTCGAAACCTCGAAGCATCCGGTGGACAATGAGACGACTATCTCATCCTCGGATCCCATGAGGATCTGCTTCGCGATGATCGATTCCGCGCATCCTGCGCACAGCCTGTGTCCGCTGGTGAGCCTGACGGGCAGCTTCTGGAGGTCCTTGATCGCGAGGTTGGTCATAGCCTCACCCCCAGATAGTGGATCTTCTCGGCAGTGCCGTCGACCACGGCCTCGAAGGATTTCTCGAATCCTGCTACGGTGGCGTCGGCTCCTCCGAGACCGTATATGACATTGTACATCTTGGGCAGCTTCTCCAGGTCGGAGGCAGCGGCGACTACCTCAGGGAACATAGGCCCGTAGGATCCGATGCTGAGGTGCTTGTCGTAGACGACGACTGCCTTCTTGCCTGCCATCACCTTGGCCAATGCCTCGACGGGCCAGGGCCTGTAGACACGGGGCATGGCGCAGCCGACCTTCATTCCCTTGGAACGGAGGAGGTCGACGGTGGCCTTCATGGTTCCGAATGAGGAACCGAGGATTACCGCGACGTATTCCGCGTCATCGCACATGTACTCCTCCACGAGGTGGTACTCCCTTCCGGAGATCCTCTTGAAGTCCGAGAACACTCCCTCGCAAACCTCCAGGGCCTTCTGCATGGCGATGACGGATTGGTATTTGTGAGGGTAGTAGTAGTCAGGACCGTCCATGTTTCCGTGCGACACGGGGTGCTTGGTATCCAGCAGGGGGTACAGGGGCCTGTGCTCCCCGACGAAGTCCCTGATGGCCTGGGTGTCGACGGTGGTCATCCTCTCGATGGCGTGGGTCAGGACGAATCCGTCCAGGTTGACCATGCAGGGCAGCTGGACGTCGATGTGCTCGGCGATCCTGGGTGCGACGATGGACATGTCGTATGCCTCCTGGACGTTCTCCGAGAACAGCATGAGCCATCCGCAGTCGCGGGCGGCCATGGCGTCCCCGTGGTCGTTGTTGATGTTGATGGGTCCGCTCACGGCCCTGTTGGCTACGGCCATGATAAGCGGCACCCTCATAGCTGCCGTGATAGGGAGCATCTCCCACATGTAGGCGAGTCCCTGGGAAGCGGTGGCGGTGAATGTCCTCGCTCCCGCCGATGCGGACGAGGTACAGAGCGTGAGGGCCGAGTGCTCGGACTCGACACAGACGAATTCCGTGTCGACCTCTCCGTTGGCCACATACTCGGCGAACTTCTCCACGATGATTGTCTGAGGGGTGATCGGGTATGCCGCACATACGTCGGGATTGATCTGCTTCCATGCCAAAGCGATGGCGTTGTCTCCGTTGATTGCGATGTCCTGAGGCATGTTCACTCCTCCTTCATTACGATCGCGTCCCTGGGGCAGACCTTGGAGCAGATACCGCATCCCTTGCAGTGGGTGAGTTTGAATCCGCTCATGTGTCCCTCCCTGAACACGACGCTGTTGTCAGGGCAGTAGATCCAACACTGACCGCAGTCTATGCACTTGTCCTGGTCGACGACGGGAACGTATGTTCTCCAGTCCCCGGTGTTGAACTGCTCCGAGTTACCGGGTTTGACGATGCGTCCTCCGACCACGAGGTCGCTGATGCTAGCCATTACCATTTCACTGCACCTCCTGGTATCCTCTCTTCAGAGCGGAGAGGTTCTTGAGAATCACTTTGTCCGGCAGTTTGCCGGTGAACTTGGATGTTATCTGGTCCTCGAGGTGGTCGTATCCGACGAGCGGGGAGCATTTGATGAGGGCCCCCAGCATGACGGTGTTGACCATGGGCTTGCCGATCTCCTCGATGGCGATCTTCTGAGCATCCAATGTGTGGCATTCGATGTCGGTCCCCAGCGCGTCCTGGAGCTCTTTAGGGGATCCGGCGTAGTTGGCTACGATGATCGTATCCTTCTTCGCTCCCCTTGTTACATCCACCTTACCCACGAGCGTCCCGTCCATGATGACAACGACGTTGGGTTCGTAGACTTGACTGTGTATCCTGATAGGCTTATCTGAGATTCTGGTGAACGCTCTGATGGGCGCACCCATTCTCTCCGGACCGAACTCGGGGAAGGCCTTGACGTACTTCCCTGCCAATATAGCGGTCTCGGCTAGGATCTCGTTAGCAGTGACGACTCCCTGTCCTCCCCTGCCGTGCCAACAAATTTCGATATCCATTTGGTACCACTGATTCACCCCATGTCCTGTTCCACATATAAAAGATTTGATTTAAGGAGCAACGAATAATGATGCTATCCTCTACTGAATTCGATTTTAATATGGACAAATTCTACGAATATCGTAGGATATTTTAGATTAATCTGCACAATTTTTAACGGAATCCGTAAACAGGATATAATGAAGGTGTAATCCGGCTGCCCGGATGCCCTCATCCCCCGGTGAACACCGAGATCACAGATATGACTATGGAGATGCCTGCCAGGACTATCCCGGTGAGGAAGCGGTTGGCACCAATCTTCGGACCCATGAGGTATCCGACGATGAACAGGGCGACGGCCGAGAAGACGCACGACATACCCATCGCATCCATCATATCGTCGATGAAGAACAGGGGAAGGAAGATGGGCACCACCCCGATGACCCCGAAGAACACGCAACCCAGCGAGTTCTTCATCATGGTCTTGCGGTCTTCCATGTATTCCTGGGGGGACTGCACACCCTTGTCCAGGATCATATCGCAGACCTCCCTCTTGTCCTTGTCCGAAAGGATGTCCAACGCGGTCCCGGAGAAGCAGTCGACCAGCTCGTCCACCCTGGACTCGCGGTCCATCCCGTCCTTGTTCGTGAAGATCCTGTACTGGCGCCTGGAATCCAGGTCCCAGATGTAGTAGAATATTATCCCGTCGATGACACCCCATGTGATGTCCATCCCGAGGACCGTGATCATGAAGGACGGCTTGTCCGGGAATTCCAGGATGCCGAATCTGTAGGCGTAAACGAAGATGAGTGCCATTATGATCCCGTACAGCACCTCCTGCAGCGCCGTTCCCGGTCCGGTGTAGGACATCATCTTCTTCAGGAAACTTCCGATCACGGTAGGGTGATTGAGCTTCGAATAGAAGAAGAATGCGCGCGGACGGGCATCCCCGGAAATGGTCGGACCGACAACTTATAATTGAGAGTAAGATTATAGCCGAACTGTGGACGGGCATCCCGTCAAAAATTCCAAACTGCGTTACTCACAGCGGGGACTCCCAATGGATAAGAAAATTGTCGATGTAAACGAACTGCATGTCGAAGATGTGCCCTTCGTAGGTGGCAAAGGCGCCAACCTCGGAGAGCTCACGAACGCCGGTTTCCCTGTGCCCGAGGCATTCGTCCTCACCACAGTGGCCTACGATTACTTCCTCTCCAAGAGCAAGATTTTCACCAAGATCAACAAGGAGCTCGAAGAGATCGACAGGAACTCGGATGACAGCCTCGTGGCCGCCTCCGAGAGGATAAGAGCGCTTTTCGACGGGTGCGAGATACCCGCGGACCTCAAGAAGGAGATCGTCTCGAAATACAAGATGCTCTTCCCCAAAGGAAAGATCGGATTCGTCGCCGTCAGGTCCAGCGCTACAGCCGAGGACCTTCCGGACGCCAGTTTTGCCGGTCAGCAGGAGACCTACCTCAACGTCAAGGACGAGGACGACCTATTCGACAAGATCAGGAAATGCTGGTCCTCTCTGTTCACCGCAAGGGCCATCGCGTACCGCGAGAAGCAGGGATACGCCCACGAGGATGTCAAGCTCGCCGTCGTCGTTCAGAGGATGGTCAACTCGGAGTTCTCAGGAATCATGTTCACAGTGGACCCCAACAGCGGTGCGAAGCAGATCGTCATCGAGGGAGGCTACGGACTCGGAGAGGCCATAGTCGGAGGAGAGGTCACACCCGACACATACATCGTCGACAAGCAGAAGATGGAGATACTCAAGAAGAGGATCTCCACGCAGACATGGAAGTACGTCCGCGGAAAGAACGGCGGAGTCGAGAAGAAGGACATGCCCAAGGACAAGGTGAAGGCGCAGAAAATCGCCGACGACCGCGTCCTGGAGATCGCCGAGATCGGACGCCAGATCGAGATCCACTACAACAAGCCCATGGACATGGAGTGGTGCATCGAGGACAACAAGGCGTACATCGTCCAAGCGAGACCCATCACGGCTACCGGTAACTCCGTAACCAACGAGACTGTCGGGGACGACGTCTCCAGCGACGCCATCCTCGCAACCGGACTCGGAGCGAGCCCCGGACTCGCTACCGGAAAGGTCATAATTTACGATACATCGATGAGTCTGGATGTCATCAAGGAAGGCGACGTCCTCGTCACGAAGATGACCATGCCCGACATGGTCCCGGCCATGAGCAGGGCCGCCGGAATCATCACCGACGAGGGAGGTATGACCTGCCACGCCGCGATCATCTCGAGGGAGCTGGGAACACCCTGTGTGGTGGGAACCGGCAACGCCACCGAGTGCCTGACCAACGGAATGGACGTCACCGTGGACGGAACCACCGGTAACGTCTACAGGGGAATCATCAAGAAGAAGGGCGAGGCCGCCGCAGCCACAGCGGAATCCGCTGGCGGACAGGTATGCGCCGAGTTCGTGCCCATCACCGGAACCAAGGTCATGGTCAACATGTCCATGCCCGCGAAGGCGGACGAGATCTCGAAGCTCCCCTGCGACGGAGTCGGACTGATGAGGATCGAGTTCCTCTTCACCAACTATGTCGGAGAGCACCCCTGCGCATTCATCGCCGAGGGAAGGGAGCAGGAGCTCATCGACAAGCTCGCCGACGGTATCTCCAAGGTCACGAGGGCGTTCTACCCGAGGCCCATCGTCCTCAGGACATCGGACTTCAAGACCAACGAGTACCACGACATGAAGGGCGGAGCGGACTACGAGCCCAACGAGGACAACCCCATGATCGGATGGAGGGGATGCTCCAGGTACGTCTCCGACAGCTACCGCGACGCATTCATGTGCGAACTGAAGGCGATCAAGAAGGTCAGGGACGAGATGGGATTCAAGAATCTCAACATGATGCTCCCGTTCGTCAGGACCATCGACGAGGTCAAGGAGATCACTCGCATGATGGAGTCCATCGGCCTCAAGAGGAGCAAGGACTTCAAGCTGTACTTCATGGCGGAGGTCCCGGTCATCATCTTCATGGCCGACGAGTTCTGCAAGTACTGCGACGCATTCTCCATCGGATCCAACGACCTGACTCAGCTCACCATGGGATGCGACAGAGATTCGGATATCCTCGGGCACATGGGATACTTCGACGAGAGGAACGAGGGTGTGAAGAGAGCGATCAGCCACCTGATCAAGGTCGCCCACGAGAACGGCAAGTACGTGAGCATCTGCGGACAGGGACCGTCCGTCTATCCCGAGTTCACGGAGTTCCTAGTCGAGGAGGGAATCGACGGTATCTCGCTGAACCCCGACACGTTCTACAAGACCAAGAGGATCATCGCATCCGCCGAGCAGAAGATCCTGCTCAGGGATCTGAGGAACCTCAGGAACCAGCAGTTCTGAAAACGACGGGGACACCCCCGTCTTCTTTCATTTTTCCATCATGTACAAGGTGAAGATCACCGCCATCAGGAAGGCGGTGTACCCAGACCTCATGGCGATATACGAGAACCCGATAGAGCACACATGCGACCTGGCAGAGGGTCAGACATTCATATCCGTCGACGGGGAGAGGCCGAAGGACCTATGCGAGAGCGCCTGGGGGTCCATGGAGCAGTTCGTGAAGGAACTGGCCAACGGCGGGGGCAACTTCTACGACGGATGGATGAAGAATCCCTACTCCGCGATGATCTCGTGCAACGACGGGTTCAGACCGGTCAGCTTCTATATCGAGAGGATCGACGATCAGTGAGCATCACGGTCAATGAGCTTCCTGGTGAGGGCGTCGGTCTCCTCCCCGGGAAGGAGCATCGTGGTGACCTCCATGAACGGATGTTTCGTACCCTCGATGATGTTCACATCGTCCAGGGTCCTGAGGCCCCATCTCTCCGCAGTCTTCTCCAGACCGAGCTTTACATCGTAGTCGTTGGGGACGAGGACAATTGCCTTGTAGGTCTTCATGCCCATCTTCTTGGCGGCCATGATCCTGTGGTGCCCGTCGACTACAAGGTACCCGTTGCGCCTCTGTACGACGATGAGGGGCTCGATCATCCCTCTCTTCAGCTCGTACTGACGTCCGACCAGCTCGTCCATGTAGATCTCCTTCTGCGTGGGGATCACCCTGTCGACCTCGATGTCCTTGTTCTCCACCTTCATCTTGATGCCGTTGGTCTCCTCCAGGAAGCGTTTGACGGTCACGACCTTGTTGGGACGTGACTTCTCGATCTGAGAGCGGACGATATCCAGATTGGAGATGATGCCGATGAGCTTCCTCTCTTCGTCGATGACAGGGAGATTCCTCAGACCGTATCTGAAGAGGATACGCGTGGCGTCGGAGATGGTCATCGAGGGAATGGCGCAGAACGTACCCCTCTTCATCACGTTGCGGATCCTCGCATTGCGCTGATCCACATAGCGCAACAATTCCTTCGCGGTGATGAATCCCAGAAGATATCCGTTCTCCGCCACGGGGAATCCGTGGAACTCAGAGTTCGTGATCTGATCCATGGCCTCCTGGACGGTCATGTTGGGATCGACCGTCTGAACATTGCGGACCATGTACTCGCCGACTAGGGCCTTCTCTTCTGGCATGAGTGGCCGTATCTGCATCCGAAGTAATAATCCTGGCGGGCTGAGGGATCGTTTCCGCCCGTCACACTCTGGACGGATCACAGTCTCCTGTTATACTTGGCATGGATCTTGAAGACCTTACCTAGCTCGAACCTGCCGGTCCTACCGATCTCGAGCTGCGCATAGGTCACGCCGTCCCAGGAGGTCCTGCGGCCGGTATCCCTGAAACCGTTCCTCTCATAGAACCTCATCCTCTCCAGACGCTCCTCGTTGTTGTTCGCATGTTCGTCGGGTGCCTCGCACCCCAGTGCGAACCTGCGACCTGGATACATGCCTTTGATTATAGATAGGACCTCTGAACCGTATCCCACGCATCTGTGTCCGGGATCGATCGCCAAGTAGTAGATGTAAACCAGGTCCTTGAGGAACAACAGATACAGAAGGCCGACCCTGTCCTCACCATCCAGCACAACAGATAGCTCGCCGAAATCGGTCTTCTCCGAGACCTTCATGATATTCTCCATCTTCTCCCGTTCCACCTTCGGGAATGCGAAATCATATAGGTCGGCGACGTACTCAAAATCCTCGGAATCAGGGAGCACATGCCTGAAAGACAGCTTCATCAGGCCCCCGTAGGCGGTCGTGATAAAAGAAACATCAGTATCTTCGGCGGTCCGACCTCAACCTATAAACATTGGCACATATTCCGAGTCCCAGAGGTTTACTATGGCAGGTCCAGTTTTGACCGGAGAAGCAATCGAACAGGAGACGAGGCTCAAGGATGCCTTGGCCCAGATCAAGCACGTCATCATCGTCATCAGCGGTAAGGGAGGGGTTGGAAAGAGCACCGTCTCCTCCAATCTCGCGATGTCGCTCGCGATGAGGGGATACGAGACAGGTCTGATGGATATCGATATCACTGGACCCAACATCCCCAAGATGTTCGGGATCGAGGACGAGCAGCTCATGGCCGATGCGGACAGGATGCTGATCCCCATAATCGTACCTCCGTCGCTCAAGGTCATGTCCATGGCGTTCCTGCTCCCCAGCAAGGATGTGCCCGTCATGTGGCGCGGACCCATCAAGATGTCCGCCGTTCAGCAGTTCATCGAGGATGTCAGGTGGGGGAAGCTCGACTATCTGGTCATCGATATGCCTCCCGGAACCGGTGATGAGGCCCTGTCCATCGTCCAGCTGATCCCCAAGGCGGACGGAATGGTCATCGTAACAACACCCCAGCAGGTCGCACTCCTTGACAGCAGGAAGTCCGTCGGATTCGCCGCCGAGACCAAGATCCCGATCATCGGACTCATAGAGAACATGAGCGGATTCGTCTGCCCCCACTGCGGAGAGGTCACGGACATCTTCAAGACCGGAGGAGGAGAGGACACCGCCAAGGAGATGAACATCCAGTTCCTCGGAAAGGTCCCCATCGAACCCGGCATCGTCGTCAGCGGAGATGCTGGAACACCCATAGTCCTGAAGGATCCCAAATCCGCATCCGCGCAGGCCTTCGAGGGCATCGTCGACAAGATCATCAAGACAGTTGAGTGAGATGAGGGTCGTTGTGATATCAGAGGGCGAGTCGCTTGACTCCGAGGTGGCCGAGGACTTCGGCCACGCCCCTTTCTTCCTCGTGGTCGACACCGACACGCTGGATTACCATGTCATAGAGAACGAGTTCGCCGATTCCCCCGAGGGTGCCGGTGTGGCGGTAGCGAAGGCCATAACCACCCTGGAGCCCGATGCGGTCATCACCGGCGGCATCGGTATGCACGGTCTGGACATCCTCAGGAAGGCGAACATTTACGTATCGTACGACGAGGAAGGTCCCGTGGAGCAGTGCATCGTCGACTTCGTCAGAAGGCGCAAGAGAAACATGGCCGCCTGAATCAAACGCCTTTCTTATCTCCCCATATTATCTTGTGGAGCTGGGGCAGCACCCTGGCATCGACATCGTTCCTGAGGACCTCGTCCACCAGCCATTCCAGCTTGTCGGTCCCGCCGACCGGTCCGAATATGACGTTCGTCCTCACCTGGTGGTCCTTCAGATACCGGATGGCGTAATCCAGATCGGTCTGGTCCTTGATGACGAACTTCAACTGGTCCTTCATAGTGAGGAGCTCCGTGTTTGAATCCAGCATCCTGTCGCTCATGCCCGACGAAGGGCACTTGATGTCCATGCTTATCATCACGAGAGGGTCGTCAGGGACGTCCTTCAGATCGACCGATCCGTTGGTCTCCAGGACGATCCTCTTACCGGCCTTCAGAAGGGCATCGAACAGCTCATAGATGTCCTTCTGGAGCATCGGTTCCCCTCCCGTGACGCATACGGTCCTGCAGGAGCCTATCCTCTTCATGATCTCCGGGATCGACATCTCGGTCCCTCCGGTGAAGGAATACTTGGTATCGCACCATGAACAGTCCAGGTTGCAGCCGACGGTCCTAACGAACACCGTGGGGACGCCCATGGTGAGGCCCTCACCCTGGATCGATCTGAATATCTCACATATCCTCATAGGGGATCTCGTCCTTGAATCCGGCCTCTTCGAAACCGGCCAGTCTCAGTCTGCATGAGTCGCAGTGTCCGCATGCCTTCTCCCCGCCGTTGTAGCAGGACCATGTGAGGTGCAGCGGCGCACCGAGCCTCTTCCCTCTCCTGACGATATCCGCCTTGGAATCCATCCCTATGGGAGTAACTATCTTGATGGGGTGCCCTTCCTTCCCGGCCTTCGTCCCGACCTCCAGCGTGTGCTGGAACGCCTGTATGAACTCGGGTGTGCAGTCGGGGTATCCGGAATAGTCCACCGCATTGACGCCTATGTAGATCCTGTCTGCATCGATGGATTCGCAGAGACCCGCCGCGATGCTCAGGAACACTATGTTCCTGGCAGGGACGTATGTTATCGGTATCTCCTCGTCCAGCACCCCCTCCCTGTCCATGGGGACATCGATGTCAGGCCTGGTGAGGGCGGAACGGAATGAACCGAGATTGAGATCTATGATGACGTGCGGAACCTTGTAGAACTCACACACGTTCGCGGCCGAGACCAGCTCCCTGGTGTGCCTCTGGCCGTACCTGAAGCTTATCGCGGTCGGTTCGCAGCCGTCCGCTATGGCCTGTGCGAGGCATGTAGTGGAATCCAATCCGCCGGACAGGAGTACGACCGCTTTCGGCATTCAGAGCACCACTGTGTACCATGCGGTCTGTCCGCGCTCCTCGTCCAGTCCTATGGAGAGGGACCTGACGTTGGGAGGCAGCTGGAGCTCCCTGACCATGCGCTCGGCCATCATCTTGGACATCTCCTCGGCCGTGGTGGTCGGGACATCGAGGAGAGTGACGTCCATCCTGGGGAACACGTACCTCTTCCCGTCGCAGACCGCCTCCACGGACTCATCGGTCACAGTGAGGCGGACCAGGTCCGATCTCGTGGGGAGGAGGGTCTTGTGGTCAACCTCCTCGATGATCTCCTTGAGCTTCTTCTTGAGGATCACGAAATCCATAATCATGCCCTCGGCCCCGATGTCGCCCTCGAGTCTGAGGCGGACGATGTAGGAATGTCCGTGAAGCCTTGAGCACTTCTCGTGCCTGGGTATGAAATGGCAGGCGGAGAACCTGATGCCTCCGTAGCCTCCGTCGATCTCTAGATACATTTCTCATTCCTCCGTGAGTCTCATCGCCAGTGCGATCGAGTCGGTGTAATCCGTCTTCACCCTGGACGTGTCTATGAAGACCTTGTCCATGTTCGCTATGGGCGCACCGAGCGCCTTCGCTCCGCCTATGAAGTGGAGCGTCCTGAATATGATGTTGCCGACGATCCCCTGGGGTGCGATCAGGATATCGGCGTTGTTGACTGCGTCCTCTATGAGGATCTGGCAGTGGTATGCGTCGTAGCCCTCGGCCTTCAGCGTCTTGACGATATGCAGAGCGCTGTCGATGGACGTGTCCACAGCCCTGCACCGTCCCCTATCCTCGCACCTTCCTCCGGACATGACGGCGACCTTGGTGCCGAGGCCTATCCTCTCGGCCATCCTGACGGACTTCTTGGCGAGCTCGATCCTCTGCTCGTCCGTCCAACCCTCGTCTATTCCGACTGGGGCCATGATGATCATCTTGCCGTTGAGGAGCTCCATGAAGACTATCCTCTCGAGAGCCTTGAGGCCCATCTTCTGCTTGACGATCGGCAGGAGGACGGAGGACGACATGTCGCCACGTATGGCGGCATCGATCTTTCCGGCTACCAGGTCATCTATCAATGCTTCGGGTTCGTCGTAGATCGCCACGTCGTACTGTTTCATGGCCTCTACACTCCTCTCCACGTTGCCTGCATCGGTCCCGCGTCCTATACCGACACGGACCTTAGGCAGTTCGCTGGCGAGAAGGGCCTCTGTGTTGAACATGATACCTCCAATATTCTCCTTATAAATAAAAGGGCGGAGGGACCTTCCGAAGGACAGCGTGTCAGGCGGGTGCGGGGGTGCTAGCGAACAGGCTGTCCTCTCTCCTCATGTACTTGATGGACTGGGCCGCTATCCATATGCATTCGCATGCGACATCGATGGGCTCGTACACCACGAACGGCTGAGTTATCTGAGCTATGAGACAGAACAGCAACAGCACGGATGACAGTATAGCGAAATCCAGATCGCCGTTCCTGTAGTCGATAACGATCGACAGCAGGATGCATACGATCGAGAATAAAGCATAGACCGTGGCCGTTATGAAATGCAGGCTCCCGTAGCCGAGGTTGACGATACCGATCCCGGCGAGACCGAAGCAGGCCACGATGATGAGGACTCCGAGATAGCGCTGGAGTTTCTCATGGGATGCCACATAGATTCCGAACATGACACCGAAGAGCCCTCCGCAGGCACAACCCATGTTGAAGCATATCTCGCCGCCCGCGACACCGCAGATCCCGAGGTCCGACAGACTGAGCTCACCGATCTTCCAATCGGGGGCGAAGAACGCCGCCGCAATCCAAAGTGCTACGAAAATCTCGGCAGAGAACATCCCGCATGCTGCGTTGACCCTTCTTAGATTCATATCAGTACTAGATTGGAAAAACAGTCTATAATTGTTTCTTCCTGTTTGATTTCACATCGATGGCCGTCTCGGCATCCCGGTCTGATCTGATCGAACTCATAGTCGGCCCATTCCCTCTCACCCAACACGATGTCCAGCTCCGGCAGTGTGAGCATCGGACGGTCGTATCTCGCGGAATCGTCCATCGCCACGCGGGGACAGGCCGTGTTAACATATGCGTCCACGCGGTAGGACATAAGCGACGTAGGGGTGATCTCCTCCATGACGGCCTTGTACGCCTTCAATCCGTGGGACCTTATCTTCCCTATGACCCTCTCGGCCTCGGCGGAGCGGTTCTGACCGACCTTGCTGCAGACTATCACCAGGAAACTCTGCGCCCCTTTCGCATTCTGAATGGCCGCGAACCTCTTCCTGAGGATACGGTCGCGGATCTCCGCCATATTCCTGACCTCCTTGGTCACCGGGTTCAGTACCACGATGTCCTTCTTGACACCGAAGGCGGCTGCCAGAGGATGGAAATCCCCCTCCCCGAGGAACAGGAACGCGTCGACATCATCCAGCACGGCCTCCGCCGAGCTGCAGTTGCATCCGAGGACCTGGCCCGGGTACGCAATCCTCCTGTCGCCGGTCCCGACGGACACCTTCCTGCCCGAGGATTCAAGGATCCCCCTGACCTTGGGTATGAGGTCCAGGTATTGGATCGTGGCCAGCAGACCGATCCTCTCCGGTAGGTCCTTCAGAAGGCCGAGTATGGAATCGTCCACATCGGCATCGGAACGGGATTCTATGTACAGGACGTTCGGGTCGTCACCCTGGGACGGTATCGGCGAATGGCCGAAATGCACAAGAGCATCCGTCTTCCCTTTGTAGTCGTACAGGTCGCACGCACCGTAGCAGGGAAGACCGACGATGAGGACGTCGGCACCGGTATGCTCGGAAATATGATCAGAAATCTCTGTGGCCCGGATCTTCAGACCCTCGGGCAATTGGAGGGCGACGGAGGTGAACCCTCCGTCGCGAATCCAAGCAACGATGTTGTCCAGTTGGAAATCGAACATCTTGGAATCAGTTTACGAATTCCTTGCCCTGCTCTACATCGACGTAGCAGGGGGAGGGGAATTTCATGGATGCTCTCCAGAGAGCGTCCTTCGCTACTGCGACTTTGTCAGGGTTGACCCTGACGGTCAGGATGGCCTGGTTGCGCTCCAGCCTTGCAGCTGTTCCGACAGCCTTTCCGAATCCCTGACGCATTCCGCTCGAGACACGGTCAGCTCCTGCTCCGGTCGCGAGCTTGTTCTCCCTGAGGACGACGTGGGGGTACGCCCTTACCGTCATGTGGTAGTTGGCGACTCCGGCCTGGGAGGTGAGAACCTTGTTGGCCGCGATACGGCCTGCCTCGATCGAGGTGTGCCTTACCTGGACACGGTTCTTGACTTTCAATGTGAGTGTGACGGGGAACTCCTGCCTGGTGTTACCCATCTCATACTGGCTGACACGGCTTGCGGGCACTCCTCCCATGTATTCACGGCGAGTGTATGCCTGCCCTTTGATCTGTCTGTACATCGATGCTGGCTTTCTTACCATTTGAACCACCAATTTGTGATTGTGATAGGCTCGACAACCCAGACGCCGTATATAACGACTAGGTTACCGTCCTCTGTTCTGTCTCGGACGATTGACAACGCCCATATAAACCTTATGGCGTATTTTGGGCGCGTTAATACTATGTAGGCCTCGGAGGGGTCTCGGGACTCCGTCTCCGCGAACCTGCTAGCCAGGCGATTCCTCGATAGTTTATTAACTCTCGTGCGCATGCACAGACGATGCGCTCGTTCAGCTTTTCAGTCGTACCTTCCGACCCCGAGTCCAAGGAAGGCGTACCCATAACCGTTGCAGGTCAGACCATGATCGATGTCCAGAAACTCCTGACGGACATCGGGTGCATGCTGCTAAGGATGTCCATGAGACTGCAGAACGAGATACCGGAGGATCTGGTGAAGAAATTCGACCTCACCATAGGAGGGAACAGGGACGGACTCTCGACCGGGCCCTCCGAAGGCAACGACGAGGCCCTGGAAGGGGCCATGAACATCCTCTGTGCCACACTAGACTTCCTAGGGACCGGTGCGACCGGTTCCTGGATGGAGGACAACTTCGAGGACGAGGAGGCTCGCGCATGCATCGCCAAGGACCTCATCGACCTGTCCGAGCACCTGGAGGGATACGTCCTCTTGTACGGGACCGAGGACAACGTCAGAAGGTTCGAGAACCTCGACAGGGAGAAGATCAGGAAATACGCGGAAAGCACCGTCTGGCTCTCCGGGGCCGTGGGCAAGATGCAGAAAGACGAGGTGAAGAGGAACCACTACAACCTCACCAACGACAAGTACCTGATACCGCTGTCGTTCGACAAGAACATCGTCGCATCCGACATACCCGGCTTCTGCAACGCCGGACCGGTCATCGTGATAGGCAACGTCGTCAGGAACAAGGAGGGGCACATAACCAGCATCGAGAAGATCTCCGGATGCTACACCATACCCAGCCTCAAATTCCACAGGATCATCTCGAAGAACGGCGACAGGAACCTCCTGAACCCGATCATCGCCATCACATCCTACGATGCGTACAACGACATCTGGTCCCTTGCGAACGACGACCTGGGCATCTACGTCAACAAACCCTCCTGGGACGAATGCGTCATCGCATTCCACGAGTACGCCCAGTTCCTGTTCGAGACCTACGTGGATACCGATAAGGAGTTCGCAGGTGAGGAGGCCGAGATACGCGAATACCTCAGGTCCCTGCTTCCCGCGTCGGAGCTTTGAACTCTAGGGAACAATTATTATAAGACGGCGGATGTCCCAAGCACATAGGTGCGCACATGTCACGCCGTCTGCCGAACGCTACAATCCACGAGATCGGAGCGGATCGCATAGACAAACTGCTGACCATGTCCGAGGAGGCCGTCAGGAACGGCAGGGACGACAGGGCCAGGAGATACATCGAGATCGCGATGGGCATAAGCGGCAAGACGCGCGTCAAGATGCCGAAGGAGAGGAGGTTCTGCAAGAACTGCCATCTCCCCATGATGCCGGGAGTGAACTGCACCGTCAGACTCTCGAACCACAAGGTGTGCATGAGATGCAATGTGTGCGGCGAAGTACGGCGCTTACCGTACATAAGGGAGCAGAGAACATGACGGAGAAGGATGCCAGGAAGGAACTCATGAGGCGTGCCAACGAGATCAACCCCACCGTACACGTGGGAAAGGACGGTCTCGACCAGGGGCTCTTCGATGAGATAACCGCACAGCTGAAGAAGAACCGTCTGATCAAGGTGAAGGTCCTCTCCAATTCGGATGACGGAGCCAAGGAGGCAGCCGAGGCCATCGAGGAGAACACCGGCGCAGTGATCGTGGATGTCCGCGGAGGGGTCATAGTCGTCACAGACAAGAGGACCTGGACCTCGCTCTCCCAAAAGAAATTCTGAGGTAATGAAATGCTAGATGTCAATGTGATCAGATCGAACCCTGATATGATCAGGACTATGATCAGGAACAGGAACAGAGACGAGTCCATACTGGACAGGTTCCTCGAGGCAGATTCCGAGTGGAGGGCACTCACGGACGAGAACAACCGCCTCAGAAAGACCAGGAACGACGTCTCCCTGGAGATCTCCAAGATGCCCAAGGGCGAGGAGAAGGACAAGAAGATCGCGGAGATGCGTACGGTCGGCGACAAGATCAAGGCGAACGACGACAGGATGGCCGAGCTCGAGGAGATCAGGCAGGACTGCGTCCTCAACATCCCCAACATCCCCCACGAGTCCGTCCCCATCGGGAAGGACGACACCGAGAACGTGGTTGTCTACGAGGCCGGGGAGAAGAGGAAGTTCGACTTCAAGCCCAAGGAGCACTGGGAGCTGGCCGAGGATCTCGACATCATCGATTTCGACAGGGGTACCAAGGTCGCCGGAAGCGGATTCTACGTCATGAAGGGCGACGGAGCCAGGCTCGAGCGCGCCCTCATCAACTACTTCCTGGACGTCCACAAGGACCAGGGATACACCGAGCTCGTCGTTCCCGCCGTCATCAACAAGGCGGCCGTCATCGGGACCGGGCAGTACCCCAACCTGAAGGACGACATGTACTACCTCACCAAGGATGACATGTACCTCAACCCCACGGCGGAGGTACCCATCACCAACCTGCTCCAGGACGAGATCCTTGACAGGTCGCAGCTCCCCATCTACTACACCGCGAACCTGACATCCTACAGGCGCGAGGTCGGGAAGCACGCCGACACAAAGGGAATCATCCGTGTCCACGAGTTCAGGAAGACCGAGATGGTCAACTTCGTCGAGCCCAGCAAATCGTACGAGAGGCTCGAGGAGCTCAGGAAGAACGCGGAGGACCTGATCAACGGCCTGCAGCTGCCCTACAGGGTACTGCTGCTGTGCACCGGGGACATGAGCTTCTCATGCTCCAAGTGCTACGACCTCGAGCTCTACGCACCCGGAAAGGACGCGTGGCTGGAGGCATCCTCATGCTCCAACTTCACAGACTTCCAGGCAAGGAGGGCAAGGATCAAGTACAGGCCCGAGCCCCACCTGAAGAGCGAGTTCGTCCACACCCTTAACGGGTCCGGTCTCGCACTCCCCAGGACCGTAGTCGCGGTCATGGAGAACTATCAGAACAAGGACGGTACCATCACCATCCCCGAAGTCCTGAGACCCTACATGAGGGGACAGGAAGTCATCGACAGAAAACACTGAAAACGGTTTGAGGGGGGGCAATCCCCCCCATTTTTATCATCATATCAGCTTCTTACCGTCGCTGAACGCCTTGCCGACCTTCTCGCCGTATGCGAGGTAGTCATGGTTAAGGCCGTCGTAGATTATCGGGTGGAACTTCTGTAGGTCCACCTTGCCGTCCGTGAGCACCGAGTCGTCGATGCTCAGGTTGACGATCTCTCCGATGCACTCGCAGTTGGACTCGGTGTAGCTCTTCAGTCTGCATTCGAGGCAGATCGGCAGCTCCTTTATGATGGGGGCGTCGACCTTCTCGCTCTTCTCGGCGGTGAATCCCGCCTTGTCGAACTTGTCCTTCACCTTGTTGCCCGATACGATCCCGACGTAATCGGAACCAACCACGGTTTCCCTGGTGGCGAAGCTGACGGTGAAAGCCTTGCGCTTCAGGATGTTCTCGACGGTCTTGTGCTCCGGGGAGAGGCATATGCCCACCTCGAAATCCTCGTGGATGCCTCCCCAGGCAGCGTTCATGGCGTTCGGAGTGCCGTCCTCGTTGTACGTACCGATTATCAGAACAGGCTCCGGATAGATGCAGGGCTTGGCCCCGAAATCTTTTCTCATGTATGACGGAATGAATTCATCCGTCAAATATGCATGGTATCGAGTTCGCTGATGATCTTGGCGGTGTCGATGCCTTTGTTCCTGGTGAGGAGCTTCAGACGGATGTCGCGCTCGCCGTCCCTGAGGGTCGAGGAGCTCACGCCGTAGCAGATGGAGATGTGGGCCTCCATGTACGCGGCGAGGTTGTCGCACGTCTTGATGTCGTATCCGTCGCGGGTCCCGAACTCGCCGCCCTCCGAATCCGTGAAGGGATCGAGCACCATGAACCTGAACTCGTCGTGCCACTCCTCCTCGATCAGCGGGAGGATCCTGTCCTCCACGAGATCGCGCTCGTAATCCTCCAGAACGGATGCGAGTCCGGACACGTTGACCTTGATCGGTGTGATGACATCCTTGGTGAGGACCTCGGGGAGGTCGTGGAACAGGGCGGTGTAGTAATCGTTGTATATCTGCCTGTCCGAGACGCCCGCATCCAGGTCGTGCAGGAACATGGAGTCCGCCACCATCAGGGAATGCCCCAGGACGGTGGTCTTCGGTATGCGGGGGGTGCGGGCCCAGCGCTGCTGGAACCTGAGCTGTCCGATGAGGTCTATGAAGTTGAACGCCCCGCTCCTTTCCCTGGAGATCTCCACGACGCCGACCAGGTCCTTGTGCTGGTCGATCTGCTCGTCGATCTCCTCGCGGGTTATGTCTATGCCGTACAGCGACCTGTTGGAATCGTAGATAAGGTTGAACTCCCAACGTGTGGCTAGGTAGTGGGCGGCACGGATTATATCGTCCTCGCGGGACCTGGTGTCGCTTCCCAGGTAGTCTATGAACCTCTCCCTGAAACCCGTATCCGAATTGGGCACGAGCCTGTCGAACTCGGATATGACGAAGGCGTTGACCTCCTCCTTCCTGTCCTGCGAGATCTTGTGGAACACCTGGGGCTTAAGGTCGGTGAGGACCGAACGCTGGATGAAGGAGAACATCTGATGCTCGATAAGCATGCGCCAATCCACACTGTTCCCGCCCTTCTCCTCGTACTTGCCCAGCACCCACGATATGGCGGATTTGTGGGCCTGCTTGTCCATCTCTGTGAGGTCCAGGGGCCTCAGGTGGTCGTTCCACCTGTGCATATTGGCCGAATCGAACAGGAGATAGAGGATATGGGCGTTCAGTGCGGCCATCCGGTCTCACTCCAGGGTCTCGATGGTTGCCTCATCCTGATCGGGGACGTAGGCCCCGTCCAGCGACATGATGTATCCCCTGCTGTCCAGATCGTCCATCCTATCGGATATCTGCTTGAAGAGATTCCTGTTCTGATAGGTCACGTAGGTGTATCCCCCGACCATCATGGCGATCCCGAGGGCGAATAAGATGATGATGAAGAGGCTGGGAGCGAACACGTACGCTATGAACGATATCACGGTGACTGCGACGCCTATGACCGTGAGGTTCGATACGATGTCGTTCAGGTCCATGTTCCCGCATCCCCCTCTGCCGATAAAAACGGTGTGTATCACTGTGCGGCCTGCTCCAGCCTGTCGAGGACGAACTGCCTGTCCATGCTGGCGAGGAACGGACCGAGCCTCGGACCCATGTTCTTGCCTATGAGAATCTTGTACATCGCTTTGAACGCGCCCTTGTTGCCGATTCCGTCCTTCGCTGCGTCGGTGACAGCGGCATTGATCTGCTCGGCGTTCCACTCGATGTCCCTGAACTTCGAGGCGAGGACCTTGAAGTACGCCTTCTCGTCCGCGCTGAGCTCGATGTTCCCGGGGAGCGTCTCCTGGATGGAGAACTTCACGTTGTCGGGTGCGAATCCGTCCAGCCAGAACCTGATGCAATCCACCCTCACCTTGAGCCTGTGGATGTCCGACTCCGTGGCCTTGGACATGTCCTCGGTCCTTCCCAGGACCTGGAGCACGCCGTCGAAGTCCTTGGTCATCTGGACGACGTTCACGAGGTGCCTGTAGGATATCTGCAGGGGCAGCTGTTCGGGCACGTGGTTGTGCTGTGCGATCACGTATGCGGCGACGTTGTTCTCCTCCGCCTCGGTGTACTCCTTGGAGAAGTACGCCCTCTCCATCCTGTCGTACTCGTCGGCCATGTCGAGGAGCCCCATGCCGTAGTCGTAGTCTATGGTCCTGCTGGGCAGCGACCTGAGGAACAGGTAGTTCAGGACCTCGGGAGGGGTCATGTTGATGGCATCCAGACCGGTGACGGCGCTTCCCAGCGACTTGTGCATCTGCACGATCTGTCCTCCGGACTTGAGCTGGACGAACTCGTAGGGGATCGGATAGGGGGCCTTCCCTCCGAAGATCTCGGAGATCAGCCTCTTACCGGAATCGTAGGACCCTCCTGCCGCGGCATGGTCCTTACCGAAGGGCTCGGCGGATGTTCCGAATATCATCCACTTGGCGGGCCACTCGAGCCTCCATTTGAGCTTCCCTTCCATCTTCCTGATGTCGATCTTCCCGTGGGATCCGCATTTGCAGCTGTATTCCAGGTTGGGGAACTCGTAGGTGTCGTAGTTCGCCTTGCAGAAACGGCCGCAGTCAGGGCAGAGCGGGTCGTAGGGGGAGAAGTTGGGGTCGGCATCCTTGCCGGTGACCTCATGGAGGATCTGGATTACCTCCTGCCTCTTGTTGATCGTCATGTCGATCCACTTGGCGAACTCACCTTTCGCGTAGAGCTCGTGGGTCCATACGATCTCGCAGTGGACCTCCAGGGAATCGACCGCATCCAGGAAAGGCTGGATGAAGTGATGGGCGTAATTGTCGTGCTTTCCGCAGGGACAGGGGATCATGCAGATCGGCATACCGACGTACTTCTCGTACTCCTCGGGGAGGAACTCGTACCTCTTCCTGAGGGGGTCGAAGGAATCTATGAGGTAGATGAGCCTGACATCCTTTCCTCTGGATGCTACGGCGCTGCGGATCGATTCTCCGGTGATTGCTTCTCTGAGACTTCCTACATGGATGATCCCTGTAGGGCTGATTCCTGTTGCGATCAACGGGTGCTCGCATGTATCAGCCACTTCCTGTGCGATGACATCTGCCCAATGCATTCTAATCGGTCTCCCCATATATGTATAATAAAAATGGGTTTCGGTCCCGCGAAGCGCGACATAGGTCCCCTATAGCATTCTTTTTATATTGCGCCTTGATTCGCTCTTTTATGGCAAAAAAGAACGACAGCGGTTTCCAGTCCTCCGCAGGTCTGATGAGATACTTCGACGTCGAGAACGAGAAGGGTCTCAAGGTCAGCCCCTACGCGGTCATCGGTATCGCTATCGCGGTCATCGTTATCGTGGAGATCGCTTCGATCTTCTTCTCCCTCTGAGTATAATCCCAACTTCCCGTTGTAACAGTACTCTGTTCCAGTCCGCACGGTGTCGACCGTACGGCGTTGACCCCGATCCGACAGCGCTGGCTGTAGGCATTGATCCGAATTCAAAAGACAAAAAGAATGGCGACGGACCCGATTGCACGGGCCGCCGCCGGTTTACTGTAATAGATTTCAGTCGTCCCACTCGGTCACTCCGGTGGAGTCCGAGAGTGCGCTCTTGTGGAACACGGGATCCTCTATTCCCTCTTTCTTCTGCCTACGGTAATCCTGGAACGCCTCGTAGGCATACTTGCTGAGTTTGAACATCACGAAACAGTTGACCACCGCACAGACCCCCAGCAAGACATCCATGATCGCGTACAGTCCCTCCGAACCGCTGTACGCGGAGAAGAACACAATGGCTACCGTGACGACTATCAGGACTATCATCGCCGTCTTGTTCTTCGTGATGAACCTCAGGTTGTTCATTCCTATGACGTAGTCTCCCATGAAACACGTGATGGCGAACAGGAACATGAAGAAGAACACTATCGTAGGCGCTATTCCTCCTATCGTCTCTCCCATGACGAACTGCAGCAGCGGCATGGACCCGTCGTCCAATTCGGCCGCCTTCTCCGCCAATGCAGAGAAGTCCCCTGCGAAGAAGCTGAGGATGACCAGTGCGGTCATGGTGCTGATCAATGTGTCGAAAAGGACTCCGATGGACTGGGACAGACCCTGCTTCACGGGGTGGGGGACGTGTGCGGATGACGAGATGTTGGTGATGGTACCCTCTCCGGCCTCGTTGGACCAGATACCCCTTCTCAATGCCCACACGATCATGGCACCTATCCCTCCGCTGACGGCCGAGGGCACGTTGAACGCACAGGTGAAGATGGAGACAATCGCATCGGGGAGCCCGCTTGCGTTCATCAGTATGACTGCGATGGACAGAACGATCCATGCCAACGCCATGAACGGTACGATCAGTACGGAGGCCTTCGCAACTCCGGTGAAACCTCCGATGGCAACGAGGACCGCAATGACGGCGAGGATGAATGCGATGACGAGCGTGTTGTACTCGAAATCGTAGGCCGAAGTGAACGAGGACGAGATGGTAGCGATCTCCGAGAGGACGAATCCTCCGATGTAGACCGCTATCATCAGGATGGCGATGATGACCCCCAGCTTCCTGGAGTTCAGTCCCTTCCCGACGTTGTAGGCAGGTCCTCCGATATAGCCTCCGTTCTCGTCCTTGCTCTTGAAGATCTGTCCGACGGTGGTCTCGACAAAACTCGTAGCACCTCCCAGGGTGGCGAAGATCCACATCCAGAAAATCGCTCCGGGACCTCCAAAGATGATCGCTGTGATGGGTCCGACGATGTTACCTACACCGATACGATTACCCATACTGACGCAGAACACATGGAACGGCGTGATCTTGTCCTTCGCATCCTTCTTCAAGGAGAATGTGACCTTGCACATATCCTTGACTTCTGTGAACTGGACCGCCCTGAACTTGACGGTCGCATACAGTCCGAGGGCCACGATAAGAACCAATGGAATGAACCAGAAGTAGTCATCGAACTCCCAGACCATGTCGATGAATGAATTGAAATCGAATGACATTAGATATATGAACGTAATAGTTTTGATATAAAATTTACAGGCCTGGACATTATTGAACAATCGTCAATGCCCATGTATGGAACCTTCTCCGGGAATAATCTGGCTGCCCCCGTCGGATCGTCGATCGATCCCAGGGTCTGTGTAAAAAAAAGGGAAGGCCATCCGCCCGTCGGGACGGATGGCATTGTCGATCGTCAGAGGGAATCTTCAGGTACGATCATGTACTCGACCTTGTACTTCTTCTTGAAGAGCGCGGACAGGATCGGCGGCGCTATGATGGTAGTCATCACAGACATCATTACGACGATGGTGTAGAGGTCGCCGGACATAACACCGGCTCCGAGACCGATGGATGCGATGATGATACCGACCTCTCCCCTGGGCATCATTCCGACCCCGATGATGCTGAACGAAGACTTGTCGATGGACCTGTCTCCCAGCTTGGCACCGAGACCGCATCCGATGTACTTGGTCAGCATCGCGAGCAGAATGACGACCACGATGATTCCGATGACGCCGATATCCGACAGCGAGGAGATATCTACCATGAGTCCCACGTTGACGAAGAAGAACGAGATCATGAACGAGGTTATGGCCTCGACCCTGCTCTCCAGCTCCCACTCCCAGGCGTAGTCTGCGAACATCATTCCCGCCAGGAACGCTCCGATGATGGCGGCCAGCCCGATGAACTCGGCGAGACAGGCCATCGCCAGACATACGATGATGGCGAAGATGAGCTTGTTGTATGTGTAGGGCACCTTTCCTGCCGCTATGGTGGCCCTTTTCCTCTTGTCCATATAGTCGTAGATCCTGGGAACCGCGTATTTCGCTATGGCGATGGCGATCAGGACGAACGCGACGGACTTCACGATGACTATGACGAGATCGATGATGTCCAATCCGCCCTCGTTGAGGGCCATACCCTTGACGATGGCAAGGACGATCATACCGAGGACATCGTCTATGACGGCCGCAGCAATGATGATACGCGATTCCTTCACGTCCATCAGCCTCATGTCCTTGATTATACGGGCCGTGATACCCACAGACGTCGCAACCATGGCGGCCCCCATGAACATGGCGGCGTTCAGATCGTATCCGCCTATCGCCAGGACGACTGCCAGACCGGCTATGAAAGGCAGTATGACTCCGAGCAGCGCACACAGAAAGGCGGCCTTTCCGGAACCTATCAGGTCCTTGACCTTGGTCTCGAGTCCGACGGAGAACAGAAGGAATATTACCCCCAGCTCCGCCAGGGTGTATATGACGATGTATGTGTCGCTCTTGTATTCGCCGTCGAAGGCGATACCGAGGAAATCGTGCATGAAATCCCCTCCTGCGATATTCGCGATGAGCACCCCGATCAGGATCTCACCTATGAGGCCTGGTAGGCCGAGCTTTCCGAATACCATGGATCCGATACGGGCCATAACGAAGATGACCGTCATCGTGAGAAGGACCTGCAGAAGAAGTTCCATGCCCAGTCATCTGTGTAATCTTATAAAAAAAATAAGGGAAAAGGTTTGTCTCGTTAAAAGTGACCTCTGATTCAGTCAGTACATTACACCGAATTATAGCTACCGCTAATTCAACTCGAATGATTTGCCCTACATCGGCACGAATCCTCTGCAGACGTTAACGGAAGTGATCGAAATCCCATTTTGTCATTCCCGCGGTCTGTGCCTGCATAACGATGTCGGTCTTGGTCGTTCGGGCATGGTCCAAGTTTGGTCAACGTGGTCACCCTCTCAAAGAAAGGGGCCGACAAAACCTTTCCGCAATCCGATCCCTAGCGACCTTACGACACGTCCGTGACGTCTCACAGGATCATACCTGTCCCGATGGTGAATAAAGGATGCCCCTTTTCAACCTCCGCAGGAGGTTGCAAGGGTGCATCCGACCTTCGAGCGTGATGTGTTCATGCCTTCACCGGCGATGAGAATCTGTATACCTGATGCCTGGTCAGCATCGCCCAGATTATACAGACCAGCTTCCTCATCGCCGCTGTCACCGCCTTCCAATGCGGCATGACCTCCTTCTTCCGCTTGTAGAATCTGGCCAGATCGCTGTCCGGGTAGTATATCGGATGCTTCGCGACCACATTAGCGAGATACTTGCGAACAAGCGGGTCGCCCCGCTTGTTGATATGGCCATGAAGGTCGCAATCCCCTC
>Ga0265298_10001003_pt1 | contig 41890 bp, 38 predicted proteins | sample AusTroGonzalo_MG_3_FD_193486 | JGI IMG/M metagenome (GOLD analysis project Ga0265298, IMG submission 193486) | Bovine rumen microbial communities from tropical cattle in Woodstock, Queensland, Australia - Gonzalo_01 | ecosystem: Host-associated > Mammals > Digestive system > Stomach > Rumen ... | reverse complement strand
GCTCAATTACCGGCATCATGGTAATATAACTCAAAAAAATGTAAAGTCAAGGAAATATGGGGCGTAAAACATGTAAGTCATCCGGAAATCCGGAAGGACGCTGTCATTGAACAGGATTATGGGGAAAACATGTAAGTCATCCGGAAATCCGGAAGGACGCTGTCATTGAACAGGGGTAAAGGGTGTAAAACATGTAAGTCATCCGGAAATCCGGAAATCCGGAAGATTTATCAACCTGTATTGGGAGCAGAGCGTTTCTTTTGGGGGATTCCAGCTTGAATTTTCCATATCAGACGGATATATTACCTGAGTTTGACGTTCTAAGACAGGAGAAAAACATGTTCTGCATACAAACCGGAAATATCGCCATTGACCTGCCGCTCAATATACTGATTTTCATAGTCGGGACGGCCATGCTGGTGAAAGGAAGCGACCTCTTCGTCGATGCCGCGGCGAATATCGCCCGGTCGTGGGGCGTATCGGAACTGGTGATCGGGCTGACGCTGGTCAGCATCGGGACCTCCCTGCCGGAACTGGCCAGCAGCGTCTACGCGGGGATCGAAGGTCAGGGCGATTTCATCATCGGCAACATTGTCGGCAGCAATGTGACCAATATTTCGCTGATCCTGGCCATCGGCATCTGCGGGGTCGGGACGATGGTGTTCGACCGGAAAATGCTGAACCGTGACGGCATATTCATGATCCTGGTCTATCTGGTCTGCGTGGGTCTGTTCTCCATTCCGCTGAAATCCACACCGGAAAAAGTGATGCGCGGCATAGATTTTCGGGGAGGGATCATCCTGCTGGCACTTTGCGCCGCTTATCTTTTCATACTGTTCCGCCAGAGCAGCAGCCAGCAGCCGGAATCCGGAGAAAAAATCGAACGGAAATCGAAACTCTGGATCGATCCGGCCATTCTTGTGATGGGGATCATCCTGATCACGGCTGGCTCCAAAGGCATGGTCGACCCGGCGGTCTGGGTAGCGCAGCGGCTCGGGGTCAGCATGCTGGTGATCTCCTCCACGATCGTGGCATTCGGCACCAGCGTGCCGGAATTGGCAGTGACGATCGCGGGACTGGTGAAGAAACGCAACGACATCGCGCTCGGCAACATCATCGGCAGCAATATTTTCAACATTCTGCTGATCTTCGGAGTGACCTCCTGCATCACGCCGCTGCCGCTGGATCTGAACGGGATCGGGATCTTCAATCTGACCGCCATGGGTGCGACCGGCGCGGCGCTTATCCTGTTCATGATCCTCGGCAGAAACACGCTCAAACGAGCCTACGGATTCCTCCTGCTCCTGATGTATATTGCCTTTATGGTCTGCAACTGCCTGGCCGCACTCGCAGTCTGATCAGCCGGGCGTGACGCCGGCCTTGATCTCCTGAAGCAGATTCCGGCCCATGAACTGGAATCCGAAATCATTCGGATGCAGGATGTCGGGTGAAAAACACTCCGGCAGATGCGGCACCAGCTTGAGCCCGTTCACCAGCCGGATCTGCGGATATGATGCGGTCATCGTCCGGATCATTTCATACATTTCGGAAAAACTGCCGGCCTCGGTCACCCGCGTTTCGCACTGCGTCCGCCAGACCGGCTGCACGGCAAAGACGGGAATCTCCGGATAAACCGAGGTCAGGTTCCGGAAAAATGCGCTGCCGTTGGCCATGAATTCATCCCGGGTGCAGTGCGACCAGTCATTGGTGCCGTAGGCGACCGTGATCAGGTCGGGAGTCCCCGTTCCGACCTTCGCCAGCGGGGGATTGAACCGGTCGCCGCCGATCGCCTTGTTGAACATTTCCGCCTGGAGGGCATCGGCCAGCTGATTGGGATAGGACAGCGACGGATAATGAGCATCATACCCCTGCGTGATCGAATCGCCGTAACAGATCATGGTGCGTTTTTTCATCACGGGTTCGATCACGTTTCCTCCGGAAAATTCCATTCCCGTCAGCTCGATCCGGGTCAGGCAGGGGAAATAAACGCAGACGTCGTTCAAGCCGCCGTCCAACGGTATTTCGAAACGGAATTCCGGCTGTTCCTTACAGGACTCGAATCCGAGATGATGGCAGAGGACGCCGTTGACGGCGACGTCGAAATAATAAAAGACACGGGATGAAGCCGGAACCGCGAAGCCGGAGAACGCGAATGAGCGCGCATCGGTGCGGAATTCCATCCTCATTCCGGAAGCGGCAAAGGTCCTCACCGTATAAGATGCGTTTTCACGATAGACTTCCCGCTCCGCCGGGGTGAAACGGGACAGCTGTATCCTGCCGTTTTCCTCCTGGATCCCGACTGCCCCGTGGATCAGTTTACGGATCAATGCCAAGTCTGCCTTCATAATCTGAAACTCCTTCTGCCGCTGAATAAAAGATCCGGAGCAAATGAACATTCACTCCGGATCGGATAAATACTGAAAAGATGCCGGGATTATTCGCCGAAATAACGTTTCAGCAGACCGACGAATCCCTGGCCGTGACGGGCCTCGTCCTTGGCCATTTCATGAACGGTGTCATGGATGGCGTCATAGCCGAGTTCCTTGGCGCGTTTGGCGATGGCGAATTTGCCGGCGCAGGCGCCGTTTTCGGCTTCAGCGCGCATTTTGAGGTTGGTCTTGGTGCAGGGAACCAGGACTTCGCCCAGCAGTTCGGCGAATTTCGCCGCATGTTCGGCTTCTTCGAACGCATAACGTCTGTAGGCTTCGGCGACTTCCGGATAGCCTTCGCGTTCAGCCTGACGGCTCATGGCCAGATACATGCCGACTTCCGTGCATTCGCCGGCGAAATTGGCTTTCAGACCTTCGAGGACTTCCGCATCGATATCCTTGCCGGCAATGCCGATCTGATGTTCAGTCGCGTAAGAAACGGCTTCCTCTTTCTTTTCGATGAATTTGCTGCCGACGCAGCCGCACTGCGGGCATTTTTCAGGTGCAGCGGCTCCCTGATGGACGTAACCGCAGACCGGGCAGACGAATTTTTTCATGTTGACTCCTTTGTTTGGACCGTGTAATCATTTAGCACGGAATTCAGTTAATATACAGCGGGAAACGTCAAATTCAAATAAAAATTCGGGAAAAACCGAAAAGACAGAGGAAGAAACCTGCCGGACCGGGAAATGGCAGGAAAACGGAATACATAAAAAAAATCAAAAAAAGGGATTTTCCTCCTTGAAATAAAAAGATTTGTTTATATATTATAAAAAAGCTCAGTATTCGCCGTTTTCATGGAAGTTTTAACAGAATGAGGTAAAAAATGAAGTATGATGTTTCCAGTGGCCAGGTCAGCAGCGGAATTATCCTGAATACGGATTCCATGTTTGTGTACGACGAAGGATCCGCGGAAAGCACCACTGTCAATTCGGGCGGGATCATGACGGTTCTGGGCGGAGGAGCGGCAAACGATACCACAGTCAATGCCAATGGACATATGGAAGTCAGCGGCGGCACGGCGACCCGGATCGATCTTCACAGTGCAGGTCAGCTGTGGGTCACCAGCGGCGGCACGGCAAACTCGGCCACGGTTTCCCGCGGCGCGTTTTTGTGGTTCGACTCAAGCGCGGAGCTGAACTGTTTTACGCTTGGATCGGGTGTCACTCAGACACTCTCCGGCGGGATGGCAATGAACTCGGCCATGATTCGGAGCGGTGCGGTCGTGAATGTCCGCAGCGGCGGTTCCATGAACGCGCCTGTGGTCGATTTCGGCGGAACGCTGAAAGTCTCCGGTTACGGCAGTGCAATTCTGATTGTTGAAAACGGCGGCTATGTCCAGGCCGCCGACAATGCCGAGGTGAGTTTCGCGGCAAATACGATCAGCGGGCTGGTGATCGGCGACGACAAATCGGTGACCGTCCATTCCGGCACGACCGCGGTCGACACGGTCATTGATGATTTCGGCGAACTGGAAGTTTACAGCGGCGGCGCCGTGACCGGAACCACGGTCAATGCCGGCGGCACGCTGTGGCTTGACGCCGGTGCCATCGTCAGCAGCACCACACTCAATTCCGGCTGCTCCATGTGGATCAACAGCGGCAAAGCCTTCAACGACACCACGGTCAACGCCGGAGCATATCTGGACATTTCAAGCGGCGGAACGGCCTGCGGACTGGAAATCAGTTCCGGAGCGGTCGTCCAGTTCGAAACCGACGGGATCCTGAATTTCAATCTGATTGGCCGCAGCAGTGAAGCTTCTGCACTGGTCAACGACCTTTCCCTGGTCAGCGGAGATCCGACCTGCACCATCACGGTTTCCGTCACGCAGGCGGAGGGCATCTATGCCCTCGCGGACGGAGCCGACGGTTTCGACCGGACCGTTATCATCTGCGACAGCAATGATGTCTGTTCCAGTATCACGGTCGGCAGCACCGTCAGTCTTTCGGGTCAGGATTATACCCTGAATCTGACATCGGGCGCATTGACCCTGACCGTCGGCGATGTACCGGTTCCGAGCGGCGCAGCAGACGATCTGAATGCAGACGGCCGTGCGGATATAATCATGTCGATCACGCAGCCCGGCCATGGAGCGGAAGGCGCTACCGGCGCCTGGCTGATCCAGGGAGACCAGACACCCGTCTGGGGCAATCTGAGCCAGCGCAATCCCGGCTGGGAGATTTTCGGCATGGGCAAAACCGATGCCGAAAAAAGCACCAATGATGTTTATGTCGTCAACACCGACAACATAATCGGCGCCTGGACTACGGACAGCGACGGAAATGTCAATGGCTGGGTGACCATTGACCAATTCGATCCTGAAGCCCAGATAGTCGGGCTCGGCGACTTCAATGCGGATGGTCAGACCGATCTGCTGCTGCGTGCAGCCAACGGCGCGGTCGGCTGTTATTTCACCAGTGGGGAAACAACCGGCTGGAATTATTTCCAGAGCCTCGGCGATGAATGGACCATCAGCGCGATCGGCGATTTCAACAACGACGGACGGGATGATGTGGTGCTGAAGCATGATGTCGGATTCACAGGCTGCTGGCTGATCCAGGCGGACGGAACCCCGATGTGGTCCGATCTGGACACCCTGTCGGACTCTTTTGAAATCGTCGGAGCCGGCGATTTCAACGGAGACGGAACCGACGATGTGCTGCTGAAGAGCGGCAGTTATTACGGCGCCTGGCTGGTGAACAACGGCAATGCGGTCGGCTGGTTCGGCATAGGCGATCTGGGCAGTGCCACGGTCGAGCAGATCGCGGATTTCAACGCCGACGGCATCGACGATCTCCGGATCCGGACTGAAGGGGGCGACCTCGGAGCCGAGCTGGTCATGGGTCCGGATACGCTTGAATGGCACTATTACGGCTCAGTCGGAAACGAATGGAGCACCGCATTGGCCGCACTGTAAAGTTTCATCTGAAACATAAAACAGGCCGGATGCCTGATGCCCGGACGGGTTATCGGAATTCCGGCCTTTTCTATATCCTCGAACTATTTTTTCAAACCGGGTTCTGTCTGACGGCGGGACCGTTACTTGATCCAGATCTCCGTGGGTTCGCTCTGCACCGTGACAGAATTCAAGTTCAGGACCGCACGCAAGGTGTAGGGCTGCTTTTTGCCTGTCGGGTTCCTGAGGTCGCCGATGAAGACAGCGGGGATCTGGATCAGCGCCTGATTGCTGCTCGGATTCAGGGTGAGCGGAGAACGCGATTTCATGTTGACCTTCGCCGGATCATAGGACCTGGAAAGTTTCCATTCGGCGCCCTCGCCGCTGCCGGGACGGTAATACAGGTTCACATTCGCAGCCTCATAGGTATGCCATTCATAAATGGTGATCGGCCGGACGCCGGTGTTTTTCAAGGCAAAAGTGAGGACGACCTGATTGTCACCGGCGTAAAATTCGCGCCGGGAGGACAGCAGGGAAAGCTGCAGGCTGTAATCCTTGAGCTTGTGGAAGACTTCCGGATTGCGTTTGAACGTGCCCCGTTTCGGAGTCCTTTCCGAAGTGCAGGACATCAGGCATACTGCGAGCAGCGGCAGAAAAATAAACAGTTTATTCATGTAATTCTCCAGGGTTGGATGGTTTAGACAGCTGACCATTGCGCACTTTGCGGAAAAATTCCTTGAACTGTTCCGCACATTCGAGTTCAAGCACACCGCCGGTGACTTTGACCTGATGCAGCATGCCGGGAAAACCGGTGATATCCAGGGCGGACCCGCAGCAGCCGGAACGCGGATCGGCAAAGCCGTAGACCACGCGTTCGACCCGCGCATTGACCAGCGCACCGGCACACATCGCGCAGGGTTCCTTGGTCACATAGAGCGTCACGCCGTCCAGCCGCCAGTCGCCGAGCTGTGCGGACAATGCGGTGAGCGTCAGGATCTCGGCGTGAGCGGTGGCGTCCTTGAGCAGTTCCACCTGATTCCAGGCACGGGCCACGATCATGCCGTCCTTGACCGCGACGGCGCCGACGGGCACCTCATGGTTCAGTTCGGCTTTTTCCGCTTCCCGCAAGGCCGCGCGCATGAAATATTCATCATTGAAAATTTCCGGCGGCGCATCGGAAGAAAAAGCGTCAGTTTCCGGAAAGTTCTTTTTCTCGGATCTCATCGATCGCCTCTTTTCCATACAAAGCCCGCAGCAGCGTCATATTCTGGGCATAGAACGCCTGCGGATCGGGTTTGGTGATCACATCGCCATGGGACATTTCCAGCATCAGTCGGCGTTTTTCCTGGTCGGCCAGATAGAGTTCCAGATACCGTGCCAGCGTGCGCGGACTGAGTTCATCAAAAAGTTTCTGTCCATACGATTCGACGTAATCCGCTGCGATCAGGGAAAGCAGTTCGGGCGACACATGCTCCATGCCGCGCGAAATAAAGAGGTCTTCGATCATCTCCTGACAGCGGATCTCGTCGAAGAACGGGAATGTGAACGCCCGGCCGCGGCTGGAAATGTTCGGCGGAAAACGGTAATTGGACGCGATGACCGTCATGATATTGGCCGGCAGGGCGAACGAGCCGCCCACGTGGGTCCGGAAATAATACCAGTTCAGTTCGCGGGTATCGATATCATCGAAAAAGACGATGAACTTATGCTGCGGAGAAGAGGCAAGCTTTTCGATCAGCCGCTCCAGGCCGGTCTGCAGAGATTCCGGACCCGGCAGGATCAGCGTCACCTCCTTGAGGGCAAGAGCATAGGAAATGGTCATCTGGGTCTTGCCCAGTCCGGGCAGACCGCTCACGAGCAGGGGCAGATTGTGCCGGCCCGCAATAAAACCGGCATAATGTTCCCCGAAAACGCGTTTGGCCTCGGCGTAGCCGAAAAACTGATCGGGCGTGCGGATCGATTTCAGTTCGACCGGAATGAAAGCCTCATCCTTGTAACGGAAGGAGCGGCCGGCGGCAAATGGATCGGCGAGCTCGAAGCGGGAAGCGAGTTCCATGGCCAGACCTTTGGGCGTGGCACGCGGGAAAAACGAGCCGCGGAGGCTCAGGGAACCGGCGGCCGGAGCCAGACGCGACAGCTCGCCGGCGGCCTGCTGCTTTGCATACATCTTCAGCGCGGCGGAATTTTTCAGCACCGACGCCAGCGATTTGGCAAACCGGATCGCATGGCGGATCGTGCCGCCCGCGGGCGTGGCAGGATCATCAGCGGCTTTCAGCAGTTCCGGACGCAGCGGCGCCGTCGCATTCAGCCTCAGCAGAGCCTCGAACAGCGCATCATCGACCATGGCGCCGAAACTGTGGCGGCCGCAGAGCCTCGCCAACGCATTCAACGCATCGGCGGTATCCGGCTCGCCGGAACAGAAGACCATGGACGGAGCCGGTGCGGAACCTTCGCGTTCGAGCCGTTCCAGACGCAGATACTGACGGAGCATTTCCAGGAATTTCCGGAATCGTTCCGAAACGATGACCCGTTCCCTGCCCTCGGAATCCAATTGTTCGAAAAGCACATTGAAAGAAGCGGCGGCGTTGTCCAGATCGCTGAATTCACGTTTGTCACGCGGCATGATATCCTCCGATCAGAATCCGGCATAAAAGAGAATGCCCAGAAACATCAGCACCAGTTCCGAGGCATAACCGAGCGCATTGAACGCTTTCGGATTGATGCAGGAAATGGATTCGAGACAAAGATTGCGGAGCAGGACGGCCAGGGCCCAGGAAACCGAGAACGCCAGCAGGATGCCCAGCGGATACAGAAAACCGGCAGCAACCATCGCTCCCGCGGCCAGATACCAGTGATGCTTTTCCAGTCCGTGCGGAACCCGCAGCCAGCCATGGGACGAGCCGGACTGAGGCAATGAAGCCAGTTCGGCACGGACCAGCCACGCGCCCGTCAGCGCGATCATCAGCCAGAAGGGAGCAAAAGCCGCCAGCAGGCCGCAGAACAGCATCCGGAGGAAAAACAGGATCATAAGCAGAATCATTGATCTGCCGGAACGGGCGGAATCGATCGAACCGGCTTCGCTTTCCAGGGCCCCGGCAACCGGTTCGCCCCGGTGGCGCCGCTCCAGAAAATCCGCCAGAGAAGTCAATCCGTTCCAGGAAGAGCCCAGTTCGAGGGCCAGCGGCAGCACGGCCAGCCCGTAAATTCCCGCGATCAGCCGCCCGGACGACAGCAGATGCAGCAGCCAGGCCGGCACTGCGGCAAGGAATCCCAGCACGAAACCGACCAGCGGGAGCATCAGCCGCAGCAAGGCGGGATGTCCGTCTATCTGAGGATAATCGGAGTCATCACCGACGCCGGTAAGGAACGAGGGCAGCGGAAGATGCACAAACAGCTTCCAGGCCGCTGAAAATTCTGCCAATAACGATTGAAACATACTCAACTCCTCCGGTTCGCCAGTCCATCTTCCGCGGCCAGTTCGCGCAAGGCGGCTGCATGAGCTTCTGTGATTGCCCGGCAGGTCAGCTCCGCCAGTTCCTTCCGGGACCGTCCTTCCGCGGCGATCTGAGGCAGCACATAAACATCACAGCGGATCTCCGGGATCCCCACCAGCTGCCACAGGTGCGGAATGATCCCGATATCCGTATACCAGCAGGGAGAATCTGCTCCCTCGGGCACCCGGTAAACCGTCACGATCGGCTGAATGGGAAATCCGCCGGTCGCGGCCAGCTCGAAAGACGAGGTCTTGAACGGCAGCACCTGCTTCCCGTCCGTGCTGGTCCCTTCCGGGTACACGATCAATGCCACGCCGTGTTCCAGGGTGGCGGAGAATTCCTCCAGCGCCTCTTTGGATTTGATCCGCGATCGGCGGTCGATCCAGATCGGATGCGTCAGTCCGGCATACCAGCCCAGCACCGGCCATTTCCGGACATCGGCTTTCGGACAGAATCGCATTCCCCACAGCGCGGAATGCACCAGGATATCCGCATAGCCCATATGATTGGACACCACCAATCCGCCGTGATAGGCGGCATCTGCCGGGTGGACGGTCAATTTGATGTTGAAGATCCGGAGCAGACCCCTGCCCCAGATCTGAATATAATGCGCCATGCCGCGGATGGCTTTCCACTGGTCACGCGAATGGGAAGTACGCCAGGACACCACGGCCATCCAGCTCAGCCATGGCAGAAGTTGAAAAAGTCGGAACAGACGTCGGCACAGTCTGATCATTCGGCGGACACCACATTGAAATGTTTCTGATACCGTTCCGGCAGGCGGCCGGTATCCAGCAGAATCAGAAAATCAATGGTGCCGAAGCCGGCATCGAAAACCGGTTCCGAACAGATTTTCGCACCCATCCGGAGATATCCTTTGAACAGCGGCGGGATCAGCGTCCGGGCCACCGGGTGCGCTTTCTTGTATTCCACCATGACCGCATCGGACGGCCGGGGCATCTTGACCGACGGCAGCGGCGTGCCTTTCACCATATCCGAGATCCGCGACTGCTCCACGAAATAATCATACAGCGCCCAGCCGGCAGCCGGATCCATTTCCTCGAGGCTGACACAGCCGATCAGATACCGCAGACGCGAACGGCCGACGATCTCGGACACGCCCGCCCACAGCAGCGCCACCACACTCCCGCTCCGGGAATCGGCAGAAACGCACGAACGGCCCATTTCGAAGGTCTGATTCGCGATGGCGTCCAATCCTTCGATATCGAACTCGTGCGAGGAATAGAATCCCAGCTCATGGGTCAGCGCGGTCGGTCCCGGATGCACCCGGTAAGTCCCGACAACTTTCCCGGTCTCTTTTTCCTCCACCACAAGGTGAAGACAGTATTGGTCGAATTCATCCTGGTCGATCCCCGGTTTTCCGGAATCCTGGATATTCTTGCCCTGTTCGACCTTGAAAACCTGATACCGCAGCCGGAATGCCGCTTCGATTTCTTCGGGTGTCATGGCAAATTTGATCCGATACTGGTCATTTTCCCCCAGCACCGGAGGACTGCAAAGTTTTTCGCGTATTTCTGCTGATGTCATTTTATTCACCTGATCAACCGGTTTGTTTTTCTTCTTGAACCTTTTTCGATAACTATAGTAATCTACCCCATTTTTTCCAGCTTGCAATACCCAGATCGTTTTTTATTTAAAAAAAACGGCTTTTTTTTCGATTTCTAAACTTTTTTTCCTGGTTAGAGGGTCAATCCGGCCGGATCAGACGGCAAAACGCGTTCACTCAAAAACCAGCTTGCCAAGGATTGAGTTTGCTGCATTCCTTACTGCATCCACGATCTCCGGCGGCTCGAGAGGCGTTGCTTCTCCGCGCTGGGCGAGGATCCAGGGAACGATAACCTGTTCCGGCACTTCGGGAATCGTGAACAGCCACTTTCCCTTGCCCTCGCGTTTGAGGCGCTGCTTCGTGTGCATCCGGTTGGAGAGGGCGAACTTTCGCGCCTCGTCAGTGATGCGGATCTTTACGTTGGAGTATTTTTCCCAGCCTACAACGTTATCGAGCGTGACCGAACGGATGATGTTCATGTCCGGCGCGAAGGTGTCGGGGAGCATCTCCGCTTTGAGAATGCGGCTGATGACGAAGCTCCTCGGTTCATTGCGCAGGTGGCAGTAGGCTTTGATGCGCCATTCACGGGCATACAGGAACAGAACATGGGGATCGACTTCGCGCACGGAGGGTTCGCGTCCCCTCATGTCATCGTAGGTGATCCGGATACGCCGATGTTTCTGCCACGCTTCGAACACCACGGGAAATACCGGCAGATCGTTCACCGCCCCGGACTCCGCAAAAACTTTGAGGGAGTGAATAAGAGTAGTGTCAAGAAAATCCGGATTGTTTCCCTTGAGGATCTCATCCACGGCCGAGCCGATGCGCGACCGGAGCGGTTCCGGGAAAATTTCTTCGGCAATTCGCGCACCCAGCACGAGCGCAAGCATGGCGGACTCCGAAAGCTGCGCCGGACAGTTGAACTCCCAGCTGTGGTCAGTGAGGTAGTAGCCCTTGCTGATGCGGTCGTAGGCGATGGGGCAATGAAAGTCGTTTTTCAGCGAATCCACGTCCCGGTACACCGTGCGGAGACTGTATTTCGCCCGGATAAGCTGATTTTCCTCATATTCGAGTTTTTCATACTCTTTCAGAAGCATTTCGGCGCTCGGCATCCGGTTCTTCTTGAGCATGGAGACGATGCGCGCCATCCGGAACACCTGCATCCGCGAAATTTTAGCCCGTCCATCCGGCTGCGTCAATTTTTCTTGCATTTTTTTCATAAATCCTCATCAGACTGACATTGTTTGGCAGTTGCAAGGGATAAATTATACCCATAACAGCGAAAATACAAGCGATGATGGAAGGAAAAAGACGGAAATTTGAACGGAATGAAAAAAAATCAAAATCATATTTTGACTGACATTATTTGTCAGTAGCCTTGTGTATATTATACGCAAAAGATAACATACCGGAAACCTTGAAATGGAGGATTGAATCATGAAGCATCGCGAACTGTTGTTCCGCAAAGCATTTCAGGAAGGGGACGGACTGAATGACAGCGGTCCGTGGTGGCTGCCGCGGGAGGCAAAAATATTCGGTGAAACGGTCTCGCTGGTCAAGGCCGGAGGTTACGAACTCAACGGACGGGAGGTCCGTCTGCCGGATCCTGCGGAGATGATGCGCGGAGCAGTGCTTTATACCGATCCGGGCGAAGTCTCTGCACCCGAACTGCCGCAGCCGACCGAGGTCGATGTGATCGTCAGTGATTCGCTTCTGGCGGGAAAACGGCTGCTGGATGAGGGATATCGTCCCGCCGTGCTGGATTTTGCCAACCGCCGAGTCCCCGGCCTGGGTGTGGAATCCCCCGAAAATACGCAGGAACAGAGTATTTTCCGCCGCAGCGACCTGTTCATGTCTCTGTATCAGTTTTATCTATCCCGCGGGAAGGAGTACGGGATCCCGCAGCGTCCGGAACAATATCCGCTCGATCGGAACACGGGAGGCGTCTATTCACCGGGCGTGACAGTTTTCCGGGGCAATGAGGACGATGAATATGCACTGCTGGAGCAGCCGTTCCGGTTGGGAATAATCTCGGTGCCGGGATTGCCATACCCTGATCTCAAAAGCCCCGGCCGGATAGCAGACTCGATGGTCCCGCCGATCCTCCGGAAAATGCGGACGATTTTCCGGATCGGACTGAAACACGGTCACGATGCTCTCGTGCTGGGTGCATGGGGCTGCGGAGATTTTTGCTGTCCGGCCCAACATATCGCCCTGCTGTTCCGGCAGGTCATGGAGGAACCGGAATTCCGCAACCGTTATCGGAAAATCATCTTCGCCATCATGGACCATGGCGGGCTGGATGGAAATTTCATGTCGTTCCGGAAAGTGTTTTCCCGGAAGTCCTGACGGGATATCCTCCCGTTCAATAGAAGCAGGATGCTTAAATGGAAAAACGCAGAAAATTCGATGGCATCACTTTTTACCGTGAGGTTGCACCGAAACCGCCGAGACCCGACTTTGAATGCGGCTACCTCATGATCGATGGTGTGTGGATGCGCGACCGGGTAAAAATCAACGGAGAAGAGCCTGACTGCCCGGCGATTAACATTTCGGAGTTCGAGCGGATGCTCCAAAAACCGGGAGATTACTGGCCGTTTACCTGCACCTGCGGGATTCCGCAGGATCATGAAATCGATTTTCCGGTCCGGTGTTTTCACAAAGGAGACACGATCATCATGGTCTGGCGTGATCCGTTGCGGAGGATTGGTCCATGCAAATCGTGTGAGTATTACAGAAAAAACGGTGGTTTTGAGGATTGCCCGGCAGAGGGACTCTTCTTCGAATGCCCGTTCCTTCAGTTCCGTTATGTGGCACATCGTTTCCGCAGGGAGGATATCGTTCAGGGACTGGCGCAGTTAAGGCTTGCGTCAAAAAAATGCATGACGGGATAATCAGCATAACCAAATGGAGGTGATCTATGGACGGACAGAATCCGATAGCGGTCATCTTCATAGGACTTCAAGGTAATGAAATTTGTTGCTTGAACGCATCCTTGAAATCGGGGTCGTAAAACTGCTTTGCGTGGTGTCGCTCGAATATATCGTATATTTTCTCCAATCGCTGTATGACCTCTTCGCTTCCCTCGGTAACCGACAGAAAAGTCATTTCCTCGATCACGAGATCCAATGGTGTATGTGCCTCGGTACACTCGAAATTCACCTTTGCACCGTAGCGCAGTAGTAGGGCGCATATTTTGGGGTCGCAGCAGCTCCATGAGAATACCATCAATGGTCGCTCATCGGCGTAGATTCCATTCGGATTCGCCCCGTTGGACAGCAACATCTCCACGATGTTTCGTATCTGTCTCTGGTAATCCGGGTTGAATCGGTAATCATCCCAGCCGTTCAACGAGTCGGCCACGATATCGAGCGGCGCAAACTCACCTGTTTCATCCGGGGCATTGACATCCGCACCTGCCTCGATTGCCGCCCGGATGTGCCCGATGTTGAGTTCGCTGCAAGCGGCGTGGAGTCGTCTGTCCACTTCGCGGACGGACAAAATTGGCTTTTTTTCCTTTTTGATTCGCTTTTTCATGTTTCACCATCCCTGATCGTCATCGTAATCATCCGAACCATCCAGACCGTCGCCAAGATAGTCATCGTCTCCGTCCAGACCGTCGCCGACGTAATCGTCGGGATATCCGTCGTCGAACTGTGCTTCTCCATCATCGGGAACGATGCTCTGAGGCCGATTGCGCCTCCGCGCATCCATCATATTCACGACAACGGCAGTTCCCAACAGAAAGTCCAGCAACCCCATTTTTCATCCTCCTGAATAATTTTCAGCATCCGCACAAACGTGCCAGCAGAAGCACGATGACGATAAGCATGATGATACCGCATCCGGTTTCCCCCGCATTGACCTCCTGACCCAGCAAGGATGTCTGTTCAGGCGGTGGGGAAACCATGCGTAAATCACAAAGATCGCCACGCCGCCCGCGCCGAGCCAGCCGCCGAGGCAGATCATGAGCGCCGAGCCGGGAATAAGTCCGATCAGCGTTGATGCCGTATCATAGTTTTTCATCACCTGAGAATCTTCTCGTCAAGCTGCAGCGCGATGTAGATTTGGTCGTTCACCATATTGTCGCGCCGTTCTATGAGTTCGCTGCGGGAACAGAATTCATCAATCATGCTCATCAGATACTTATGCCACAGCGTCTCCAGTTTGGCTGCCTGATCTTCATTCAGCACCACGCCGGAGTGACCGCCGAACCAGTCGAAGTCCGGGATTGCTTCCTGCAGCTGCTCACTGGTCAGCAGGGAAAAAGTATCAGGATTTATCATAATCTCCGCTTCGTAATCGCAGTAGTAGGTCACTCTGCCCTGTCTGCTCCAGTCCTCATCGGTGACAGGATCAGTCGTGATGACCCCCCGTTTCACAATGCCCGTCTGCCCCTTGCCGACCTTGAGCATGTAGAAGATGTCTCCAGCGTGGATGAGCTCGTAATCGTGCACGCTCCAATCGCCCCTGCCGTCTTCATCCAGTATCTCCTCCAGAAATTGGTGCATACTGCACGACGAGATCGCCGGATTCCACTTGAAAATAACCGTGTTTGCCATCATGATACCTCCATCTCTTTTTGAATTAATGTTTGGACATAATGTATACGGTGTAACTGACAAATAACGTCAGTCAAAACAGAAAAATCAAAAAAATATAGAAAAAAAATCATTCTCCGTTTATTATCTCAATCCGCTTGTTTGTCTGCCGGCGCATAACATACACCCGATCGTAATGATGGCGGCTACTGCGATGAATGCGTATTTGAGAAAGACAAAAACTCCGACAAAGACGACCTTGAAGAAATCCCATGGCACATACACGGCCATCGAGGATGATTGTTCCGGGGAAGGATGCCATTCTGACCGGGAACGGAGATGTTCCCGCGCATTCCGGAAGCTCTCCTCATCCGGGGAAATCTTCCTCGGTGGCGGGAAATGCGGCAGCGGCACGGGCTCGGTGATGAACATATCCGGTGAGAACGGCGGCTTGTCCGGCGGCGGCATCTTCTTGTGCGGAAAGTCAAATTCATCCAGAGACATTTGTCCGATCTTCGCCGGGACGGTATTTGGACGGCGAACGACCGGATCCCTCTTCAGGTGAATCCGGTTTGCGTTCCCGGTCCGGTTGGCCGATGCCAGCGTGATGCCAAACGAGATAGGGTTATTATTTCTGTTCTTCATCTTGCACCTCGACACTTGGTTCCTGATTTTGCCAGTAATATACCCGGTCAAACTGCCAAATAATGTCAGTCAAAATGAAAAATCGTAAAATTTTATGTTTTTTTCATCTTGATAAAGACCGGCCGGCTTCTTGCAATACGGTCTCTTGGTGCTATATTATGCGGTCGAAATTTCGGAATTCTGTCAAATGGATGAATGGATGAAAATTTTACTGGGTGCGCTGGTCGTCCTGGCCACCCATCTGCTGGAAGGGATCACCGGATTCGGGAGCACGGTGCTGGCTCTGCCATTCCTCTCGCTGCTGACCGGCCTGAAAAATTCCATCCCAATGCTCTGCGCCGTCGGCTGGGTCATGTCGCTCTATCTGGTCATCCGTTCATGGCGGGCTTTTCAATGGAAAGAATTCCGTTTCATCCTGCTGTGGGTCGGGCTCGGCCTGGCGCCGGGCATGCTGCTCTATGAATATCTCCCCGCCAATCATCTGTGCGTCATCCTTGGATGCGCCATGATCGTCATCGGACTGGACGGCTGCCGCAAATGTTACCGCCGGAATGAGGAAGTCAAACCGGCCGGACGAAACTGGTTGATGCGCGCACTGCTGTTCTGCGGCGGCATCATCCAGGGCGCGTTCGGATCCGGCGGCCCGTTCGTGATCATCTATGCCGCCCGCGCCCTCCCCGAAAAATCCCTGTTCCGCGTCACGCTCAGCCTGTTGTGGTTCATCATGAATTCCATCCGGATGTGCGTCTGGACTGTTCAGGGCACGGTCTGGAACCGGGAGATCGGACTGCTGATCCTGGCGGCACTCCCGTTCATGGTCATCGGCGTCCTGATCGGCGATTATCTCCACCGCAAGGTCAACCAGTTCTATTTCCGCGTCTGTGTCTACATGGTCCTCTGGATCGCCGGCGCCGTCATGCTGATCCGGAATCTGATCCTGATCCTCCGCTGATCTGGTTTGAAGTGAAATTGTGAAGCTCCGTTCACCACACAGGTTGAATCTCTGATTAAGATCCTCATCATCACCCCGCAGGAAGATAAGGAACCATTGTCTTCAGCAATAAATCGAGTCCGAAACTCAACTCCATGTCTCCGGTAATTGAGCTGGAATTACCGGAGACATGGTAATTTAATCGCTGAAATGTAAAAATCAAGGAGCAGTAAACAGAAAATTTGAAATCGATCCAAAAAATCCGGGATTTTTATCAGCAGATAAGATGATGAAAACCAATCGAAAAAGTTCCGAATTTCAACATTTTCTCCGTTTTCCGCCATCCCGCGTTTGCAATCTTCTCCGTCCGGTTTATATTATCCGCACATTGCATGAAAACAGGAGGATCCCCCATGAATATTCTGCTTGCCGGACACGGCAGTATCGGACGCGCTTTCGAGGCGATTTACCGGGAGCGCGGCGAGTCCGGAAATTTGACCGTCTGCGATATCAGGGAGGGTTGCAACTGTCTGGACCTGATCCGCGACCGTTCCCTGCACTGGGACCTCATCGTCAACCTCACCGGCATGATGACAGAAGATATCCTGCCGGTCTGTCTGGAACATTCCATCGACTACATCGACGCGGCGTTCGAGGACGAATCCATCGAGATACCGGAAAATGAAGAGCCGCTGGTCTATTACGACCATTACCGGCAGCTGGCCGCCTCAAAACCCAACGGCTCCCGCGCCATGTTCGGCTTCGGCATGAATCCCGGCATCATCGAGCATATCTATTTTTCGCATTGTCCGCAGAAAAAACATATCGCGATCGAGTTCGAGTATGACTCCGCGGAAAAGGACGGCGAAGTCTTCTGCACCTGGTCACCGCTCTCCTATTTCCTCGAATCAGTCCGCGCCGCCAAGATCGTCACCACGCGGAACCATCCCTGCAAAAATTTCGCATCTATCCTGAAGGACCGGCTGCCGATCCGCCTCACCGCCGACGGACGGAAACGCGATTTCCAGCTCATCCCGCACGAAGAAAGTTTCTATGTCATGAAAAATGCGCCGCTGTGCGATGCGTTTGCGTTCCTGTATCAGGCGCCGCTTTGCTGTCAGCAGTTCATGCAGTCGCAGGGCAAAAAACTTTCCGAGGAACAGCTGCGGGCGATCCCCGTCCTGCATGATGTCCGCGGGGAAGACTCGGTGGGCATTCTGTTCTATGATTATTCCGACCGGCTCTGCTGGGTCCGCAACCGCGGCGACCATCAGAAGATTTTCCGTAAATTCGGCTGCAACGCCACCTGCTGGCAGACCGCCTGCGGGGTCTTTCTCGCCTATCGGCTGATCTCGAAACTCCAGCCCGGCGAGGCGGTGACGATGTCCGATATTTCCAGACGTTTCCGTCCGGAGATCGATGAGATCCTGCGCGAGCTCGATTTCCGGATCGAACGGACCGACCACGCGGTCGATCCCGAGGAATTCAGGGAACAGGTCCTTTCCTGGCTGCTTCCGGGTCTGGAATTCAAGCTCTGATCAGTCCACTCCGAACAGCCGGCACAGTTCATGCCAGCGTGCCAGGGTATCCGGTCCGAATTTCTGCATGGAACGGCAGATGCGGTCCGGACTTTTTTCTTCCATGTCGCCCGATTTGGAAAAGAATTTATCCGCCAGACAGATCAGTTTTTCTTCGACGGTCTCCGGCAGGAAGTCCCGCTCGGGCAGCGGCAGGTTCTGTCTCCGGATATCCGCCGCGGTCAGTCCCGTCCCGGTATGCCGTTCGCAGATCCGGGCGTAACATTCCAGGTCGCGGCCGGTTTCCGCGGCCAGATGGCGGAGCATTTCCGCTCCGATGATGCCGTGTGCGATATACGGCTCCGTTCCCTCGCAGAGAATATCCGGAGCATGGCATTTGCCGATCCCGACATCATGCAGCAACGAGCCGGTCACCACCGTTTCCCGGTCCGCGTTCAATTTCCGGGCACACGGAGTGTCCAGCAGTTCCAGCGCTTTGCCGCAGACCTGATAACTGTGTTTCAGCAGCATCCGCCGGAACGGCGTGTCTTCCGGATAAAATGATTCGATGATCTCCAACGCGGTCTGTTCCGCCGCCCGGTCTGAAGGGTTCATGAGGCTGTCCTGAGGTTCATTTCAGATTGAAAAAAGCCGATCCGCGAATTGCTCCGGGATCGGCGTTCCAAAATCAATTCTGAGGCTGATTATTTCTTTTTGGCTTTTGCGGCTTTCCTGGCCGGAGCGGCCTTCTTCGCCGGTGCGGCTTTCTTGGCGAACGCAGCCTTGGTGTCGTAGTTGTAATAGGATCCGAGGGAGATCAGAGTCTTGGTCAGGTTGATGCCCTTGATCTGATGACACATCTTGTCAGCCAGGATCATGGAAAGCTGCTGGTTATCCTCAACGCGGGCGATCGCCGCCAGATCGTATTCACCGGCCACGGAATGCACTTCCATGATGCCGTCGACCTTGAGGATTTCGTCAATCACGTCTAAGATGAGATCGCGCTCGACACTGATCAGAATGATTGCAGTAACCATGTTTTTTTCATACCTTTCTTGAATGGTTTGATTAAACGGATGACCCGTCTTTGACCTTAACATAACCGGAATCCTGATAAAGTCAATCGGAAAAACGGAAAAAAAGCGGGAAAAATCATTTTTTTTGCTTTTTTCGCAGGAACAAAAGGAAAAAAGTCATTTCCGTCCGACGAAACGGTCCAGTTCCAGCAGCTGCGCGGCGGTCAATGAATGAGTTTTCAGCGTGCAGGCCATCAGGGTCTGCTTCGCCGCACATTCCACCAGTTCCATCCGGTCGAACGCGGCCAGCAGCGTCTTCCCGACCGTGATGACACCGTGATTGTCCATCAGACCGCAGTCGCACGAGCGCATTTTTTCCGCGGCCAGCGCCGCCAGTTCGGGCGTGCCCATCAGCGCATACGGGATCCGCACCAGTTCGCCGGCCACGGCATAGGCTTCCGCGGTCAGGTGCATATTGATCGGTTCGTCCGTGGCAGTGAAGAAAGTTGCCGTGACCGGATGCGCATGCACGATCGCCCCGATATCCGGACGGACTTTATAAATGGCCAGGTGAAGACCGGTTTCGATGCTGAGTTTCAATTCGGGTGTCAGCGTTTCTCCGTCCGGGGTCACCACGCCGACCGTCGCCGGCTGCTGATTGGCTTTGTCCGACTGCGAAGCGGTGACCGCAATATTGCCGTCGGGCAGCCGGCAGGAGATATTGCCGCCGCTGGTCGTGGTCAGGAACTGACGGTAAAGACGCCGCATGAACGAAGCCACCTGTTCCCGTTCTTTTTCGTATATCATTTCAATGCTCCTCACTTTTGGCGAATCAATATACATCATCCGGTCTTTTTATCAAATTTTTTGCTGAAAAAAGCGCGATTATTTAACGGAAAAACTTGAAAATCAGCCCTACTGATGATATATTAATAAGATATCTGCAGAATGCGGAATCTTCAACGAATTCAAACTGAAAGGTGAAAAAAATGTCGTCGTGCCCCTTTGAGGACCTGAAAGCCCGCGGGTTCATTTACCAGAACACTTCCGAAGAAGCCATCAGACAACTTCTCGCCGAAGGTCCGGTATATTTTTACGCCGGCTTCGATCCGACCGGCGACAGCCTTCATGTCGGCCACCTGCTCCCGGTGATGGCCATGCGCCGTCTGCAGCAGGCGGGGCACAAGCCGATCGTGCTGGTCGGCGGCGCCACCGGACAGATCGGCGACCCCTCCGGCAAAAGCGAGGCGCGCGTGATCCTGTCCAAGGAAGTCGTGGCGCACAATGCCGAATGTCTGAGAGAACAGCTTTCCCGTTTCATCTCTCCGGACGAGGCGGTTTTCGCCAACAACGCCGAATGGTTCAGCAATATGCTTTATCTGGATTTCCTGCGCGACATCGGTTCCAAATTCAGCGTCAACAAGATGCTGACCGCCGAATCGGTCAAGATGCGTCTGGAAAAGGGCCTTTCCTTCCTGGAATTCAACTACATGATCCTGCAGGCCTATGACTTCTACATGCTGAATCAGAAATACAACTGCCGCCTGGAGATCGGCGGTCAGGACCAGTGGGGCAACATCACGGCCGGAACCGAACTGGTCCGCCGCATCGCCCAGCAGGAAGTCCACGGCATCACCCTGCCCCTGCTCATCAACAGTTCCACCGGTCAGAAATTCGGCAAATCCGTCGGCGGCGCGGTCTGGCTCGACCGCAACAAAACTTCCATTTTCGATTATTACCAGTTCTGGCGCAACACGGACGATGCCGATGTGCGCAAACTGATGCTCTATTTCACCAGCCTGCCCATCGACGAGATCGACAACATCTGCGCCGCCTCGATCAACCGCGCCAAGGAGATCCTGGCGTATGAGGCGACCGCGCTGGCGCATTCGCCCGAAGATGCCGCGAAAGCTTATTTGGGCGCCGGAGCCAAATTCGGTTTCGCCGACAAGGAAAACAGGATCCCGACCTCCAGCTCGATCGCCAAAGTCCAGGCTGACGCCGCGGTCCTCGACGATCTGCCGACCTGCAATGTCACCATCCCCGAAGAGGGCATCTGGATCGTCAAACTGCTGGTCGAAGCGGGTCTGTGCAAGAGCAACGGCGACGCCCGTCGGCTGGTCCAGGGCGGCGGCGCTTACCTGAACGATGTCCGCATCGACAGTGCCGACCGCAACATCATGAAGAGCGAGATCCCCGCCGGCGGCGCGATCCTCAAGGCCGGAAAGAAAAATATCAAACGCATCGTGGCGCAGTGATTTGAAAAATCCGCTCACAGGTGATATATTACAATAACAACGTTGACAAAATACAACTTAAAACAATGGAGTGAACATGTATTCTGCCGCAGATCTGAAAAAAGGATTGAAAATCGAAATCGAAGGCGTTCCCTACGTCATCACGGACTTTGAATTCTGCAAGCCGGGCAAAGGGACCGCGCTTTACCGCTGCCGCCTCAAAAACATGGTGAACGGCAGTTCCATGGACCGCACTTTCCGCCCCGTCGACAAAGTCGATGTCCCCAACCTGGAAGAACGCGAAGTGCATTATTCCTATCAGGACGGCGACAACTACATCTTCAGCGATTCCGAAACGTATGAAGATATCCAGATCACCAAGGACCAGCTCGGCGACAAGACCTACTTCCTGCTCGACGACATGGTCTGCAACGTGCTGTTCTACAACGGCAAGCCGATCGACATCACCCTGCCGACCTTCATCACCCGCACGGTGGTGGAGACCGAACCCGGCGCCCGCGGCGACACCGCTTCCTCCAACGTGATGAAGCCCGCCAAACTGGACAACGGTTACGAACTGATGGTCCCGCTCTTCATCAATCAGGGCGACACGATCAAAGTCGACACCCGGACGGGCGGCTATGCCGAACGCGTCAGCAAAGGCTGATCACGCCGATCCGACTTCATTCGGGCGCCTGCTCGCCGCGGCGGGGAATTTCCCCGCCCGGGCCAGGATCGCCTCCCTTTTACGCGCCGCCTTCGATGCGGCGCATTTTATTGAAGTCGAAACCCCGGTCGGCATCCTCGCTCCCGCCGCCGAAGAATACATCGAAGCGCCCCGCACCGAGGACGGTTTTTTCCTCCGCACCTCGCCCGAACTGCAGATGAAGCGTCTGCTCGCTGCCGGCATGGAGCGGATCTATCAGCTCGGCCCCTGTTTCCGCCGCGGTGAAAACGGCCGCCGCCACCGTCAGGAATTCACCATGCTCGAATTCTATCAGGTCGGTGCGGATTATCTCGAACTCCTCGATTTCACGCAGAGTTTCCTCCTTTCGGTCTGCCGCGGTTTGCACGGCGACTCTTCGTTCAAGTTCAACGGCGAAACCATTTCGCTGGAAAAACTCGAGGTCATTCCCGTGCGTGAAGCCTTCCGCACATTCGCCGGCCGCAGCGCCGACAAATGTGCGGAAGAAGAGGGATTGTTCGAACTGGTGCTGGTCGATCAGGTCGAACCGAAACTGCCCAAGGACCGCCCCTGTGTGCTGATCGATTATCCGGTACGGTTCGGCGCTTTCGCACGCCCGAAAGAGGACGATCCCACACTGGTCGAACGCTGGGAGATCTATCTCGGCGGCATTGAGCTGGCCAACACCTACGGCGAGCTCATCGATCCGCAGATCCAGCGGGAACGGTTCCGCCGTTTCGCGGAAACCCGGCGGCAGCAGAATCTGGCCGAATATCCGGAACCGGCAGCATTCCTCGAAGCGATCGACCACGGTTTCCCGCCCTGCGCCGGCTCGGCGCTCGGGTTCGACCGGCTGGTCATGCTGCTGACCGATCATCCGGACATCGCGGATATTTCTTTCCCACTCGACTCATAAAGACAGGAGACAGCCATGAAAGCAGTCAGCGGAACCCAGATGCGCGGCCTCGACCGCCGCACGATCGCAGAAACCGGAATCAGCGGCGAACGCCTGATGAAGATCGCCGGTCTGCGGGCCGCCGCCGGCATTCTGGAAAATTTCGTGGCTGACATCCCCGGCGAAGCCGCTCCGAAATTCTGCATTCTCGCCGGCAAAGGCAACAACGGCGGCGATGCTTTCGTGGTCGCCGAAATGCTCGTCAATGCCGATTACAGCGTCACGCTCCACTGCGCCGCGCCCGAATCCGATCTTTCCGGCGATGCTTTGACCATGTTCAATCACCTGCCCCCCTCGGTCCGCGACCATATTTCCGATACGCTGACGGAACAGGACCTTGCCGATCCGCTTACGGTCATCGTGGACGGCCTGCTGGGCACCGGATTTCACGGCAGTCTGCGCGAACCTTACCGGACCTGGTGCAGACTGGTGAATGCGTCAGGGAAGCCGGTCGCCGCGCTGGATATTCCCTCGGGTCTGGACGCCGACAGCGGCGAGGCCGATCCCGATGCCATTGTCGCCGATATCACGTTCACCATGGCGGCTCCGAAAACGGGCATGCTTTCCGAAGCGGGCATCCGTCACACAGGCCGGCTCCGGGTGCTGGATATCGGCATTCCCGAATCATTCGTGAACGAACTGCCCGACACGGTCGAATGCACTGATTTTTCCACGGTGAAAGGGAAACTGGAACGCGAGGCTTTCGACGCCCACAAATATACCCGCGGACATCTTTTCATTGCAGGCGGCTGCAAGCTCTATCCGGGCGCGCCGCTGCTCGCCGCCGAAGCGGGTTTGCGTTCCGGCGCCGGACTCGTCACCTGCTGTCTGCCCGAACACGCCGAGATCCATGCCAATATTCCGAAAGCGCTGATCGTGCGCCGTCTTACTTCCGAAACCGGATTTTTCACTGCACGGAGCGCTTCGGAACTGCTCTCCATGTCCGGCAAAGCCGGTGCGTTCGCGGTCGGTCCCGGCATGGGGACCGCCATCGAATGTGTCGGTTTTCTGGAGAAAATGCTGGCCGTCCCAGCCCCGCTGCTGCTGGATGCGGACGCGCTCAATCTGCTGGCGGCTGATCCGGGTCTGATCGAAAAGCTGCGCGGACGGCAAAACATAACGGTGATGACCCCTCATCCCGGCGAGATGAAACGTCTCGCGGCTGCCCTGGAGCTGGATCCGGAAACAATGTCCCGTCCCGAACTGGCCTCAGCGGCGGCGAAACGGCTGAATGCGTATATCGTTTACAAAGGTCCCCGCACGGTCGTTGCCGCGCCGGACGGCCGGTATGCAGTCAATCTCAGCGGCTGCCCTGCCCTCGCGACCGCGGGCACGGGCGACATCCTTTCCGGCATGATCGGCGCTTTCCTGCTTACGGCGCTTGATCCTTTCGAAGCGATCCGCACGGCGGTATTCCTGCACGGATACACGGCGGAAATCACCGCTCCGCTTGGCTCGCGCGGGTATATAGCCGACGATTTCCTGCCGATGATCGGTAAAGCCATGCGTCAATTTTAACCACGGATCACACGGAATACACGGATTTTTTTGATTCGGGTTACCGAGCTTCAAAAGCACGATTGCCAAAAAACATTATTCTGTGTGATTCGTGTAATCCGTGGTTTTCTATTTAACAAATCTTTTGATTTCGAGTTTGGATAATGTCCGAAATTGACTAAAAATCCTAAAGGCATGCCGGTGATTTTCAGATAATTCATCAGTTGTGCCTCATGTTCCGGCGCCAAAGCTGTGACGGCTTTGATCTCAACGATGATCTTGCCATAGCAGACGAAATCGGGTTTATAAGTCTGTTTCAGGGTAATGGATTTGTATTGCAGCGTCAGCTCCTGCTGGGCCTGAAATGGTATTTGCCGACTGGCAAGTTCATATTCCAATGATTCCTGATAAACCCCCTCAAGAAAACCGCATCCAAGAGTATTATAAACCTCGAAAAAAGCGCCGCGGAGAGCAAAAGATTCCGGTGCTAAAATCAATCTCATACAATAATCCTTTTTCCGTGTGATCCGTGTGATCCGTGGTTTCTTTTTAGCGAATCACTTCACCGCTTTGAGCACAGGCTCTTTCAGCAGTCCGCAGGGGACCAGCTGACGGTTTTTCACTGCCTGCTCCTTGAACTGATACGGTCCGGTCCAGGACGGCCAGGCGGTCTTGCAGTAGAACGGCCCCATGGCATTGCGGCGGCTGCCGTAAACGGTCAGCGCGATCCGGTGTTTGCCGCCGGGCAGCATCACCCGGTACGGCGGCCACGGCAGGACCGTCTCTTTCCCATCATCGATCCGGACGCCGAGCAGGACACCGCGCCATTCGCCGAATTCGAGCTGCGCGCCTTTGGCCGGGATCTCCAGTTCGCGGGTATAGGTCACATTGCCGGCATAGTGCCGCAGTCCCTGCGCGCACCAGTCGCCGATCGCGAGGGTCTGCGGCAGAGCCGTGACGGTCTCGCCCGCCGACACGCCGAATTCACCGAGCAGGAACAGGGATTCGAGCCCCGGCAGATTCTCGTGATATTTCGAGCGCAGGACGAGCAGATTTTCGCCTTTTTTGAGCAGCTTGGCCGGAACCTTGATGCACTGGATGATGATGTCGGACCACCAGCCGTCGATTTCGGCTTTCAGCTTCCTGCCGTTCAGTTCGAACTGATACAGTTCCGGATGTTCGACCGCCAGACGGCAGTCGGCAGACGGGACATCCTTGATCCGGATGTGATAGGTCAGTTCCAGGTTCACGGTCTTCTTCGCCGGGATCTGTTCGCGCAGCCACGGCTGCACCATGGCGCCGCCGCGCGCCGGTTTGCCCAGCAGACCGCGCAGATCATCGTCGAGTTTCAGAATATATTCATTCCGGCCCTTCGCCTTGCCGTCGGCCGACCAGTCGGCATGATCGAGGACCAGCACGTTGGGCTCGTTGAGCTCGAAATTCCAGCCGGAGGCCGGCAGCTTGCGCGCAGATTTCAGCGCGGGCGCCGCGGGGGCGTTCAGGAGCTGGCCGGGATCTTCCGCCGTGATCAGATACAGATGCGAGCCGAGTTCTTCGAAAGCTGTATCGAAGACATAGCGGTCCTTCCGGTAAGCGGCTTTCACCTCGCTGACGGTTCCATTCAGCGGATCGAGTTCATAGACTTTGCCGCGCTGCGGCACGATCACTTCGACCTTGGCTTCGGGGAATTTCAGTTTGCGGTCGCGCACCAGACAATCGTTCTGCATGGTCGCGGTCTTGAATTCGGCGCCGTAGTTGCAGAGGAAGAGCGAATAGGCCTTGCCGGAATCGGCCAGACGGGACAGCACCGGACCGATCTGACGTCCACCGGGACGCGTCACGGAAACGCGCCGGATGACTTTTTCCAGCAGTTTGACGGAGTCGGACAGGCTTGCTTTGCGGAATCTGGCAAAGGCTTTGGCCGGTTCTTTGGAGGGTTCGCCGTCCAGGAACGCGGGCGGCGCATCCACATAAACCACCGTGCCGCCCTGCTCCGCGAATTTCTTCAGCAGGGCCAGCGTGGTCGAGCGGATGGTGGCGAGCCGCGGCACCAGGACCGCACGGTAGGCAGCCTTGTTGATGATGACCTTGCCGACTTTCACCTTGCCGTAGCGGGACATGATCTCTTCATCGCCGAACTCGAAATCGAGTTTCTGCGACAGCAGAGTATCGGTGACGTCGATGAAATGCTTTTCTTCTTTTTTCAAGGCGGCGGCAATGTCATTGAGATCGGCCTTGAGCCAGGCGGTTTCGATCGGATGGATCACCAGCAGATCGCACATTTCCTCGCCGGCGGACATGATCGCGCCGAGGCGGCCGAAATAATCCTCCACCACGTGATATTTGTCATACCAGGAAGACTGATAGGAGATGCTGGCCGGATAATCGCGTTTGGCTTCCGCGCCGGCGGAATACCAGGCCAGATGCTGGCAGCGGAAATTGATGCCGAGCGCATACTGCCAGTCACCGAGCGCCTTGTGTCCGGCGAACGGAAAATCCCAGCCGGTGCAGCCGTAGGTCTCGGAAAGACGCCGTTTCCGTCCGAACTGATGCGCCATGGAGGTGCACTGTTTCGCCGTATTGAAGATCCGCCAGTGTTCGGTCAGCAGGTCGATCCCCGGCATCTGCATATATTCGTAGAACCGCATCGCGGCTCCGACATACAAGGACTGAGCCAGGCGGTCTTCCAGCAGGACGTGGCCGGTCATCTGAATGTTATGCGCGCCGCACCATTTGCCGATCGTGCCGGAAAACGCGGTGCAGAAAAGTTCGGTCAGCAGGTTGTAATATTTGACCCTGACGGAGGAACATTTGCGCACGGAGGTGAAGAAAAGTTCAGGCAGATAGTCCAGCACATCCAGGTTATATTTTTTCCGGAAGATCTCCGGCAGCTTGTCCGTCCACGGCAGGGAGATCCCGTGCTTGCCCCAGGTCCAGAAATTCGGCTCGTCGGTGAAGATCGAAGGAACGGCCTTGCCGAATTCCCTGCCGACCTCGCGGAAATAGATTTCATGGGTCACTTCCACGAATTTCTGCACAGCCTCGGGATTCAGGGAATCCAGATAGGTCGCGCCGTTGAACCAGGAATCATTTTCCGCCAGGAATACCGCGAACCGGATCAGCTTGCGGCCGCGTCCGAACTTGAAATCGGCGGGCGATTTCAGGCGGACCGGATCCTTGACGACCAGATTTTTGTCCTTCACGGAACCGGAGACTTTGGCGGAAAACCAGGCCAGCGGAGTGCCGTTTTCCTCTTTGAGCGCATCGGCGGCACGAGTGTAGATGTTCACCGAACAGTAACGGTATTTGTAGCGGTCATCGCGCGTCACCAGCGAACCGGCCGCACCGGAAGGCCAGCGGTCTTCGTCGTAAAGATGCGCCTGCATGCCGAGTTTTTTCGCCTCGTTCACGCAAGCCTTGATGCATTCGAACCATTCTTTGCCCAGATAGACCGTATTCAGTCCGACCCGGGAATGCATGAAAAAGCCGCCCAGTCCCATCTCCTTGAAAATATGGATCTGACGGATCAGTTCCTCCTTATCCAGTTTCGCATTCCATGCCCAGAACGGTGCCCCGCGGAATTCCGCACCCGGAGCACGAAAATTTTTCATCAGCTCTTTCATCTTATCTCCCTTTCCTGTTTAAGGATTATCAGTAATTGGAATTTTTCCTTAATTTACACTGATTTTCAAAAAAAACCTTAACTATTTTGTAAAAAAATCTGAATTATCTGCTAAAGTTTGTTTGCAGAGAGTCCCTCCGCGGTGTAAATTGACTTGAAAAGAGGAGTATTTTTCAGCGTGAAAGCGGCAGTCAATTATTTCGAAGGGATGCGGATCTGGCCGGATCTGAATCTTCTGGTCATGTCCAGCCGTCATTCACCGGCCTCGAATCCGGATTTTCACTGCCATGATTTTTACGAACTCGTGCTGGTCTGTTCGGGTTCGGCGCGGCATTATATGAACGAGGAAGCCCTGCCGATCCGGGCGGGCGACCTGATCCTGGTGCCGCCGTTCTGCGTGCACGGGTATCTGGAACCGGACGATCTGCGCATTTACAACATCCTGTTCTGCCGGGATGTTTTCGAGGCCATTTCCGCCGATCTGGCGCCGCTGCCGGCCTTTCAGATGCTGTTCCAGGTGCAGCCGAATCTCGAATCCCCACTGCGCCATGAGACCGGCTTGCTGTCGCTTTCCGGCAATGCTTTCGAACGTGCACTTGACTATGCGGAAAACATCTGCCGTGAGACCGGCCGCCGCGATCCGGGAGCGAAAACCGCCGTCCGCGGACTGTTCCTCTGCCTGCTCGCGCATTGTCTCCGCCATGCCCGGCTGGACAGTGGGTCAGGCACGGGCTATGCCCGGCAGATCAGCAGTGTGCTGGCGATGCTCGACCAGCATCCGGAGCGGGACTGGCCGCTTTCGGGCATGGCGAAACAGGCCGGCATGTCCCCTGCCAATTTCCGGCTGCACTTCCGCCGGCTGACCGGACATTCCCCCGGTGCGTTCCTGCTCGATCTGAGGCTGAAGAAAGCGGCGGCGATGCTGCGCACCGGCCGTTCATCGGTCGGCGAGATCGCCTTCCGGACCGGGTTTCACGACGCCAATTATTTCTCCCGGCAGTTTCATAGATTCTACGGCAAATCGCCCCGCGATTACAGCAAGGAGAAATGAGCGGCAGGAACCCGCAAACTTAGTGGACTCAATGGACTGAGTGGACATTATGGACAGACGCGCGCTGTATGGCATGACGCGCGCTCACCGGATTACGCGGTATCCACTAAGTCCATCTCGTCCACATCGTCCATTTGATTTCGCGGGACTGGAGCTGGGTAAGATGCCGTTTTTTCCGCAGGCTTTTGTCAGACTCTCCCTCACCGTTTTTGATGTAATCTGATCAAATTCCGAATGAATGCAGTGATTCCCCAGCCGATCCCGCCGGAGAGATACAGAAACGGCAGGATCAAAATACATACGGCAATTCCCCCATACACATCGCGTTCGCGGGGATGACAGTCATGTTTCGCATATTCGGCTCGAACCTCCGGCGGCATGACATTGATATTATGCCAGCCTTCCGGCGTCCGGGCATAGCGGTCATACAGTTCCATGCGGTAATGGAATCCGCACCAGGTGAAACCGGCCTGCATGGGCAGAATGACGCACGGCAGGATCAGCAGCCAGAGCCAGAACCGGCGGTTCAGACGGATCATCAGCAACAATGCATAAAAGAACCATGCGGCGGCAAGGACCAGTGTCAGGATGCGGCCGCATTCATAGATATGACTGAAGATTTTGAGTTCAAACGGAATCATTTTGGGCTGCCCTCATTGTTTTGCCCTTTTTCAGAAAATAATATAGCAGGTGTCTGTTTTTTTGCAAGGTGGGGACACTGGTTTCCGCGAACTTTTAACGGACTTGACGGACAAGACGGACTGGACGGACACCGCGGAAGACGAGTCATGACGCGAGATCATCGGAGATTTCTTCCTGGCAATTTTCCCTTCGCACCGGTTTGCGCGTAGTTGTCCGTCCGGTCCGTCCAGTCCGTCAGGTCGGTCAATCGCGGTTGCCTTTTCTGGAAAGAGGGATTTTTTATCAGATGTAATATAACCGGAGACTGCGGACTTTTCCAATTCGGCAGGAGAAAATTCAGCGAAAATCAGCCGGAACTGCTTGACATAGCAAAATTATCATGCTAAATTAATACCAGCTGGTATAAAAACCAAGGAGAACCGGGAATGGGACGGCCTAGCATCTGCGAAGATGTCAAATACAAAATATACGGAGTGATCAGCGAATTCCGGGCGAAGAACGATTCGCTGCTGCCGGCGGAACGGGAACTGGCGGAACGGCTCGGCGTGAGCCGGGGAACCGTGCGGAAAGTCCTGGACGGCATGGAACGGAACGGGATCATCCTGCGGGAAAACCAGACGACCCGTATCCTGCCGCCGAAAAAACAGTCCGGTCGTTATGCGTTCTGCGCCGCCGGCAATCCGCGGAAACAATGTTTCGCCTTCGGACTTTATCAACGCCTCTGGGAAGAATTTCAGCGGAGTTCGGGCGATTTCACGCTGGAACTGATCCTGATCCCGCATCAGGCAGCCGCGTGTCCGAAAGATATCCTGAAAAAACTCCGTCAGTATGACCTGATCTTCGTTTCCTACGTGCTTCAGCCGACGGCCGATTCACTGAAGGCGGCCGGTCTGCCGCTGGTGATGCTGGATGAACAGAACTCCGATCCGGACTATCCGCTGGTGTGTCTGGACAACCGGGCGGCGGGACGAATGGCCGCGGAAAATCTGCTGAAAGCATCGTGCCGTCACGCACTGACCATCGAATTCTGCAACGGCGGCGATTACAAGCCGTTCGATCTGCGGCGGGAAGCGTTTACCAAAACTTTCGAGCGAGGCGGCGGCCGGGTGGACTGCATCGGCAATCCGCATGACCTGGAAAATCCGCTGGAATGCATGAATGCGATTGCCGAAGCGATGCGACCGTTCCTGACCGACAGCACCGACGGGGTGTTTTACCTGTCCGATGAAGCGCTGCCCATGCTGAACTGGTTCTGGTCCCGGACCGGGAAAATACCCGACGAGGTCAGGATCACCGCTTTCCGCGGCTCGGGCAACACCATCAACCGGAATCCCGACATAGACTTTATGGATATGGATTATGCCTCGGTCATTTCCGCGATGAAATGTATGATGGAACACTTCGAAAAGACCCGGACCGTGCCGCTGCCCTGCGAACAGCGGATCGCCCCGGTAATATCACACACGAAAAACGATGACGAATCAGAATATCACCCCAAAGAAAGGATGGAAAAATGAACGGAAAACATGTGGCGGCGCTGGTCCTGGCTCTGACCGGGAGCGTGATTTTCGGAACGGAAAATTTCAAAGACGATTTCTCGGGGAAGGCCTGGGTAACGTGGAAAGCCAAAGGCATGGTCGCGACCGGGTCCAAGGACAAGGAAACCGGGCGGACCGCGCCGGGCGCATTGAAGATCACGGTCGGTCCGGATTGTCCGCTGAACAAGTCGATGTGTTTCCTGCGGCGTCTGCCGATCACGCCGGGGAAGAGTTACACCGCTTCGGTCTGGTATAAAACCAACGGGACCGACCCGGGCGTCAAAGTGTCGATGAATTTCCAGGGACTGAATGAAAAGGTGCAGTTCCTGAACAACGGCGTTTACGGGACCCATAAATCGGCCGCAGGGGAATGGACGCGCCTGGTCTATACCATTTCGATCCCCGCGAAAGGGAAGAAATGGGAACAGGCGAAACTGCTGCTCTGCACGCTGAGCGTCTCGGGGACGGCCAAGGGCGAGGTCTGGTTCGACGATTTCGAATTCCAGGTGGATGAAAACAACGACGACGAATAATATTTAAGGAAAGGATGCGGAACGAATGAAAAAGATGCTGGCTTCATACCTGCTGGCGGCTGCGGCGCTTTCCCTGTCCGCAGCGGAATTCAAGAGCGTGCCGACGGCGGAGAAGATCCGGCATCCGGATCTGTCGTTCTGCGTCACTTTCGACAATTACGGCACGCGGGCCGATCTGGCGAAAGGCGAAGCCGATTCGCGGACCATGGCGAATGAGAGTTTTCTGCTGCGCGGCGCGGTCGGGTTCGACGGGAAACAGGCCTATCAGCCGAAACCGAGCGAGAATCTGATCTACTCCGCCTTGAAAAACGCCGACTGGAAACAGGGCACGCTGACGATGTGGATCCAGGCAAGGGATTATCAGCCGGGAAAAGCCGAGAAACGCGGCAATGTGGCATACGCGCAGCTGCGCTTCACGCAGGGGTCGCGATATGTCCAGTATCTGCTCTATGAATACGGCGGCGTGCTTTACTGGGACTGGTATTCTTCGGAACCGCCGCACCGTTTCAGCGATGTGGGCCGGGTCAACATCAGTCTGGCGAAATTCCGGAAAGACGAATGGTTCCAGGTCGCGGTCACCTGGGACACGTCCCTGTCGCTGTATCTGAACGGCGAACTCTGCGGCAAAGTGGATCTGCCGGCCAAACGGAGCAAATCGCTGGACCTGCAGCCGGATCCGAAATCCTTCATCGGCTTCCGGAACGTGTTCCACAACGACGACCATACCAAGAACCTCACGCTGACGGACGACTGCAAGATCTATTCCCGCGCCCTGACCCCGCTGGAGATCGGAAACCAGTTCAATGTCCTGTGCACGGGCAAAAACGCCAGAGCGGTCCGCAATTATGAGATCACGCTGAACGGCGTTGACCGCGGCAACGGCCGGGACAGCGACCAGATCGAGGCGGAATTCGACTTCATTTCCCTGCCGCCCGAAGCGGCGAAACTTTATAAGCAGGGGAAATTCCATCTGGACTGGAAACTCCGGCTGCCGGACAACAGCACCCGCAACGGCAGATGGGATTTCAAAGCCGGTGAGAACACGAAATTCCTGAAAAACCTCACCCTGCCCGGCAAATATGTGCTGGAGACCCGTTTCGGCAAGCTCAAAGAACAGGCGGAGATCGTCCGGCCCGATCTTTCATTCATCGGCAATAAATACGGCAATGACGATTCCGTGCCCGCGATCTGGAAGGATTTCGCGGTCGACGGCCGGAAAATCACCTTGTGGAACCGGCAATATGTTTTCGGCGAAGGACCGCTGCCGGAACAGATCTTCATTGCCGGCAAGCCGCTGTTCGTGAAACCGCCGCGGCTGCTGGTCAACGGCCGTCCGGTCGGCAACTGGAAAGCGGGAAAGACCGTCCGGAAGAATTCGCTGGTCACTTACACCGGCAGCGGCAAAATCGACGGCGGCTCCATCCGTTACACCACGACGGTCGAATTCGACGGCATGATCAAGTTCGACTGGACCGTCAGCGGCAAACCTCAGATCAGATCCATGAATCTGGCTTGGCAGCAGGCGCCCGGCTTCCATGAGTATCTGATGCGGCCGCACGTCTGGAAAAACGGCAAGGGAGATTTCCTGTTCGACAACGATATGGACAATTCCCTGAGGGAGCTGTGGATGGTCTCCGAAAAAGGCGGATTCGCTTTTGCTCCCGTCAATGACGCCAACTGGATCTACGATCCGCAAAAGCCGGTCTATCATGTGGATCTGACGAACGGCTCCGCCAAAGTCGACCTGATCACGCGTCCGGTGAAAATGCCGTCCGAGGTTCCGTATTGCGCGGTTTTCACGGCCACCCCGACCCGTCCGCTGCCGAAAATCTTCCGCTCGGTCCGGCTCGGTGACAACACCTGGCCGGGATTCATGATGACTCAATTCGGCGGGAAGGCTTTCACCGGCGTTTCCACCTACAAACCGAACTGGCGCTTCAGTCAGCACTTCAAGTTCACCCGTTCGGACAGCCAGGGCATTTACGGCATGGCGGACGCGATGGGGGCGGAAGCTCCGGAAGCAGTCTATTTCAGGAAGTATTGGGAGATCCCCGGCGCGGCCGGATACACCTTCAATTTCCAGCGCTATTCCCGCGACGGCACGGTAAAGGCGGAAAAAGTGCATACGCTTTCCGCCTGCAACGCCGGCACGCTGAACGATTTTTATTCAGCCAACATCGCCGCCCTGCTGGCGCATCCGAAAGCAGACATCGTCGCAGCAATCTACTTCGATCTCTGCGGCAATCACCGCTGCGGCAATCCGCTTCACGGCTGCGGATTCAAAGACAAGTTCGGGCGGGAGATCAAGACGTACGGTTTGCTTTCCAAACGCGAACTGCTCAAACGCACCGTCCGGCAGACTCATGCCGCCGGGAAACAGGTCTGGAGCCACGCCCAGCGTAATTTCACCCCGATGCTGAACGGTCTGGCGGATTTTGTAGTTCCCGGCGAACAGTTCGAGGCGATTTTCACCCGGACGCTCTATCCGTTCACGGATGAAATTCCGGAACTGATCCTCCGATCCGAACTCAACCGCAACCTGCTCGGCACCGGCGTGATCTGCTGGAGCACAGTCACGTCCCAGCAGCGGGCATCGCTGCCGGCCGAACAGAAAAAACGCGCGACCGAGGCGGCGGAAACCATGCTGCTGCTCTACGACATCGACATGACTTCGTGTTTTGCTTACAATCCGGTCATGGCGACGATCTGGAATATCCAGCGGCGCTACGGGATCGAAAAGCGCGGCACCGTGTTCCACCGGTTCGACCGCCAGAAAGAAATCACTTCGTCCGACCCGCGGGTGCGGATATCCTATTACACCACGCCCGGGAATCACACGCTGGTCATGGTCTGCAACTCCGATCCGATGCGGGCGGAAACCACGATCGACCTCGGTCCGTTCGGGAAAGGGACCGCTGCGGTCCGGGAAGAATATCTGCAGAATGACTTTCCGGTGAAAAACGGCAAGGTGACCCTGAAGATACCGGGACGCAGCTTCCGCATCCTCGGGATCGATCCGCCAGCCGTCAGACCATGGAAACTGGACTATCAGGCGGGGATCTTCACCGGCAGTGCCGGCAGCGGTTCGGACTATGTCTTCGACCGCAGCACCAGGATCCACACGCTCCGGAAAAAAGACGGCAAAACGTTTGTGATGACCGCATTCATCCCGGTCCGTCCGGGCTGCCGCTATACACTGGAACTCGAATCCCGAATGAAGAGCGGGATCCCGGTATTCTGGAGTCTTCAGGGACAATTCAACGGCAAACCCGGATCGATCGCGGGCAGTTCCGGCAGAATCAACGGGACCGGAGATTGGAACAGGACGAAAATCGTCAAGGACATTCCGCTGAAAGAAGGACGCCGCTGTTATGTCCTGCTGCTGACTCTGTCGCTGAAAAAACCGGGCGAAGAAGGATCCTTCCGGAACATCACCGTCACCGAATCCCCGCTGCGGGGAGAATGATTTCAGCAGTGATTTCCCGCTATTGAAAAAGGGCCGGACCGGTGCTATTTTAATGATATGCGCGTAATCATTGAGAAAGCAGAGGTATGTCCGTGAACAAACAGGAGCAGACAGCCGCGGCACGGCCGATATATACGGTCCGGATGCCGTCCGGGGAGATCCGCGAAATGGATTCAGCCTCGGTCTGCGCGGCGTATTTCCGGCGGGAAGTCCATTTTTCCACGCCGGTCCGGGGAAAGGACGAGGCGGAATTTCACCGGCTCGACGCCGATCCGGCATTCATCCCGCTGCTGGGCCGCCTGTATGGCGGGGTCCGCTCTGAGCAGATCATATCTCCGCTGCTGATCGTTCTGCTGATCCTGCCGATTCTCGTGCTGCCGTTTTTCTGTGACTTTTTCTCGGCACGGTTCCTCGGTTATATCCTTGCTCCGGCGGTGCTGATAATGCTGATAAGGATCATCCGGCAGTTCGGCATTTTCCCCCTGCCCGATGGTCTCACCGGGATCGGAAGGGTCATCGGACAGGTGCTGCGGACGCTCTTTTACGGTGCGGGACTGCTCTTTTTCGTCTGGATGGCGTTCGGTCCGCTGGACGGATCCTTTCCGGAAACGGCCGCGGGGAAACTGCTGTTCGTTCATGAGGGGTCATTCCTGCTGTTCCTGCTGCTGACCCTGCCTTTCCGGCTCGCGGAATACCGGGCCTGGAAAAAGGAAAACCCCAAACCGCGGGAAACGAGGCCGTGGTACCAGCTTTCACGCTCGCCCGCACCGCCGTTCCCACAGTCCCCCATCCCGGTGCGGCGGATGCTGACGACGTGGCTCGGCCTCATCGCGATCCCGTTGGGTTACTGGACGATGTTTTACCTCGGTGCGAACGTCCAATGGGAATCGTCACAGCTCCACCGCGACTTCCCGGTGTTCCAGATCGTGGAACAGGTCGAACCGCCGCCCCTGCCTGCCGTAGCCGAAGTTCCGCAGGATATTCTTGACTGGTATAGGGGACGGACCGGCGGACCGCCCGGAACACGCGAAAAGATCCGGCAGATGCTTCCGCAGTTGGACGCATTCCGGACCATGCTGAAACGCGAGGCGGCGAAGTGGCGCAAGCTGCCGCGGGAACGGATCTGTTTCTCCACGGACCAATCGGAGGCCGAATCGAAAAACTGTTACAGCAAATACCTGACCTGGCGCCGGATCGAGGCCATGGCTTCCGCGCCGGACGCCGGAACCGCCCTGTATTTCGCATTGCTGGACGATCTGACGGATCTCGCCGAAATCTACCGGCTGGGCCGTGACAACGACCGCTGGACCGTCCATTTCGCGCTCTCCGCCCGGCTGAAGATCTTGGAAAAAGTTCTCCGGGAACTGCCGCTCAGCCGACTGCACGGCGAAATGGTTTTCTGGAAGGAAGCGGGGGCGGTCACGCCGGTCATTTCCGCCTGCATTTTCCTGGATACGAGCAGAAAATTCATCCCGTATGAAGTGTTTCCCATCCTGTTCCTGCCGTTGTGGCGCGGATGCGAGGCGGACGCTTTCAGGGAATGGCACCGCGTCCATGCCGAACTTGCCGGAAAACGTCCGACCAGACCGGTCGGGAAGAACCGCTTTCCCATGATGACGGAGCATGATGTCTGGCTGGTCCGCCGGCGGGCGGCGCTCTGCCGTCTCGCGCTCGCCGCGCTGGAACTGGAATCATACCGGCGGCAGCATGGCCGATATCCGGCCGCACCTCAGCTGAAGCTGGATCCCTATTCGGGCCGACCGCTCCGGTATGAACCTGCGAAAAAGATTTACAGCATCGGGGATGATTATCACGGCGGCAGAAAAGGGCTCCACATCGTATTCCGGCTGGATCCGTGAAAAGGTCCGGAAATCCGGAAGTTCTGCCTGTCTGTATTGTATTGGGAACAGAGTTTTTAAGGCCGCCGTCCGCAAGCCTACGAGAGCTGGAAGATTCCGTTCACAGTTTGACCAGGAAGATACCCGCGACCACCGCGGCAAAAGCAGCCCATTGCGCGGCTGTCAGTTTTTCGCGGAAACGGATCACCGTGAAACCGGTGAAAAGCAGGATCGTCATGCTGCATCCGATGGGAAAGACCAGTCCCGCCTGTCTGATTTCTCCCAAAAGCCGCAGTGCAGGCAGCAGCGTGGCGTAGCTGGCAGCGGCGCAGAACCCCCACAGGATCCCGCCTCGGAGCGAACATTTCAGCTGCTGTCCGGTAACATTTTTCATGATGAGCGAGCGTCCGAGGAAAAAGAACGCGTTCGACGCCTGCAGGACACATGCGCCGCTCCACGGTGAAAGCAGCGTGTCCGCCGAAAAACGCGTCGGAGTGGCCATCAGGATCTGTCCCCCGCCGATCAGACACATCGATGCAAACGCGATAAGGATCCGCTTCGGTTCGAGCGCGGATGATTTCGCATTTTCATCGTCTTGCGCGGTCCGGCGCGTCGCCAGATAAAAGAGCGCCGCCGCGATCAGCACGATCCCGCCAATACCCCGGCATGAAAGCGGCTCTTTCCAGAAGATCAGGCTCCAGGCGTAGATGAGCAGAAACGCCAGCTGCGGGATCGCATAAGCCAGCGCCCTGCCCCCCTGTTTCAGGTTGGACATGCAGAGCGCCTGACCCGTGCCGTTGAACAATGCCGCTGTAATAAAGCAGATGAGCGCGCCGCGGTATTCCGGAGCAAAGACATTATTCAGCCCGCGGACGGCGGCTCCTGCGAGAAACAGCAGGATGACAGCAGTCGCCGAACCGAAACAGTAGAAATGGTTGACCGAGGCGCCGCGCTGTTTCGCCTCGCTGAGGACAATGGCAACCAGCGTCCAGAGGATACAGAGCAGAGCCAGCAGCAGATATGCTTTATTCATCAGTTTTTTCTCCAATTTCGATCCGGTAATATAGCATCGGAACCGTTTTTTGCAATTTTAATTTAAAATATTATTGTATTTTGCTTGACAAATACAATTCCATATATTACATTAAAATCATCAAGCGGAGGAGAAATCATGTCGGAAACGGAACACAAGCCCTTGATCCAGGTACTGGAACGGACAATTGATGTGCTGGACCTGCTGGCGGCGGAACCAGGACCGATGCGGGCGGCGGATATTGCGGAAAAACTTGGTATTTCGCAGCAATGTATCGGCAATCTGCTCCGTACGCTCTATCATCGCGGGATGGTGTCGCAGGATGCCGAACGGCGTTACCGTCTGGGACCGCATTGCTTTTATCTCGGTTTTTTTGCAGACAAATGGCGGACGCTCCGGGAATCCAGCCGTCCGCTGGTGCGCGAACTGCGCGACCGAAGCGGCGATACCGTTTTCCTCGGAGTCATTGAGAACGACAAGCTTTTCTGTCTGTCCCTGCTGAAGAATGAAGACAAATATTTCACTTTTCCGCCGCAGTTCTGGACCGAACAGCTGCATTCGACTGCTTGCGGACAGCTGCTGATGGCGCTGCTCTCGAAGGAAGAACGCCGGAAAATGATGAAGCGGATCGGCCGCCGCCAGATAACGGAAAAGACCATTACCGATCCGGCTGCGCTGGAAGCCCGCTGCGAGGAGGTCGCAGAAGCTGGATTTGCAGAGGTTCTGGAAGAATCGGTGCGCGATATTTGGTCGCTGGCGGTCCCGGTGATCGCTCCGAACGGTAAGATCCTTGCCGCGCTGTCGCTCTCGGGTTTTCTGGATTCATATAAAAAAAAGAGCCGGAAAGAAAGGCTCGACCTGCTCTATGACACTGCGGCAAAAATCGGGCGTCTGGCATTGAAATGATCAAATCAACCAAATCATAAAAAAGGAACCGGACATGAAAAAAGAAGTATTCGCGATCTATTTTCCCAGCTGGCACCCCGACCGCCATTACGAACAATGGTACGGCAAAGGGTTCTGCGAGTGGGAACTGATCAAGACAACCAGACCGCTGTTTCCCGGGCACCGCCAGCCGCTGGAACCGGTCTGGGGATATTTCGACGAATCCGACCCCGTCTGGATGGCGAAGCAGATCGACCTGGCCGCCGACAGCGGTATCACGGGATTCATGTTCGACTGGTATTGGTATGAGGGCGACCAGTTCCTCGAAAAGCCGCTGAACGAAGCGTTTCTGCAGGCGCCGAACCGGAACCGGCTCAAATTCTGCCTGATGTGGGCGAACCATACCTGGGGCATGTGGCCCGCCATGGATGACGGACTCCGTCCCATGAACGGCAACGTGAACCAGTCGAGCCGGATCTTCCTGACGATCCGCCACTCCGAGCAGGATCTGCGTAATGTGACAGACTACTGCTGCAAAAAATATTTCAGCTGTGAAAATTACTGGAAGATCGACGGCAAACCGGTCTTTTCGTTCTTCAGCAGCGGCGCCCTGTTCAAATACCTCGAGCCACGCGATGTCATCCGGATAATGAACGAGGTTGCGAAGAAGCACGGTTTCCCAGGGATATATATCCTGATGAACATCGGCTGCTGCAACGATAACGAATATTACTGCGGCTGGGGACGCATCCCAAAAATACGGGACAACGGTTTCGACGCGGTGTTCGCCTACAACAGCGGGCTGCGTTCGGATTTCGAAAAGACGGTCGCGCCCGACCAGCCCACGCTGGATTATTCGTTCATGATGGAGAATCAGAGATACTGCTGGGAACGGATCGCGGAACAGGGCATGCCGTTCTTCCCGAGTGTGACGCTCGGCAACGATGTGTCGCCGCGCTGGAGCCGTCAGCTGACCTATCCCTGGAATTACGCGGAGATGGGATATTATCCGATCACCGTCAACAATACGCCCGAACGCATCGGGGAACTGCTCCGGCAAGCACTCTCGATGAAAACCGATGCAGTCATCATCAACGCCTGGAACGAGTGGACCGAAGGAATGTATCTGATCCCGGAAAAACACATCGGCAGCATGATGCTCGATACGATAAAAACAGTTTTGAAAGAACAAAAATAACCAGAAGGAATTTGCCATGCAAAACAAGCCCTCCCCGACCGGATTTCCAAATCGGAAATCGAATCGCAACCTGTCGTTTTTCACGCTGATAGAGCTCCTGGTGGTCATTGCGATCATCGCCATCCTCGCCGGCATGCTGCTGCCGGCTCTGAACAGTGCCAAGAACCGGGCTCATGAAATATCCTGTCTGAGCAACATGAAGCAGATCGGTCTGGCCTCCGCAGGATACAGCAGCGACAATAACGAATTCATCATCAACGGCTATGCCGGTCCCAGCGTTTCGGTACCGGAACTGCTCTGGTTCTGCGTGCTTTCCGGCACGAGTTACGGTGGCTCTACCAAGCTCGGACCGGGTTACGGCGCATCTTTTTACGGATATTCCAAACCGCGGGGCAGTTTCTTCTGTCCGTCAGAATCGCGCAAAGGAATGAATTACTCTCATTATGCTCTCAACGGTTACCTGACCGGCTGTTATGCCAATATCAAGCAATACCGCAAACTCAGAGCGGTCTTTGCTCCCTCCGAGGCCATGCTGGCTTCGGACAGCAACATGAAAAACAGTTACACCTTCAGCAATATCTATACCATGTCGTTCCGGCACGGCTATCGGGAAGCCCGGGCGCTTGACGCCAATGTCATGCCCGCATACAGCAGTGCCCGCGCATCCTCGATCATGATGGACGGCCACGCCGTCAGCAAGTCCTATGCCGAGTATAAAAGCACGAAGCTGCCCAGCGGGACGCCCGGCACCTTCGGCGGCAGCAATACCTCCTTCTCGCCTTGCTTTTTCACTGGATACCACCTGGAAATGCTGGGAGCTTCGGTACAATGACGCAGAAATATATTTCCGGTCTGCTGTCCGCGCTGATGGTCCTCTCCGTATCGGCGATGGAACTGGAAATCGCCAAAGGCGGAAACGGCACCATTCAGTATGGCGCCGTTTCGACGGCCACCGGACTGCTTTCCCTGCGTGAGGTGACCCATCAGGCGAGTTTTGACGACTCGGGCCTGACCGTCACGCAGACTTCGCCTCTGCCGCCCGCACCGATGAAGATCACTGCCGAAGACTGCGGCATCGTCGAAGTCACTCCGCCCGGCGGTAAAAAACGCAGTTTCCGAATCGCCAGCAGTGACCCCTGCGGAAAGATGACCCCCGGCAAATGGCGCTGGACGAAGAAGTTCAGCTGGGAAGAACTGGGAACCGCCTCGCCCGAATACGGCAGGCCGTGGAAAATCCAGATCGCCCGCGAATTCCGCAATCAGACCGAAAGGGCGGTGTGGAGTTACCCCGACCCCGCCACGGTCGTTTTCCGAGAAAAGGGAACGAACTTCACATTCGACGGCTTCGGCCCGCGCTGGAAGCAGATCGGCTATGAGATCACCTGGTCCTCTCCCGGCCGGGTCAAGGTCGATGCCGAGATCGTCTCCATCGAAAATCCCCGCAGCTTTCACGACATCGTCAATAACGGCAGCGGCATGCTCCGCACGATCATGAACAACAATACCGAGCGGACGATGAAAATGCAATGGTCCGATCCCGACTCCGGACGCGTGCTGGGCAAAAGGGAATTCAAGTGGATACGTTACCGAAACGGCGCCCCCGCAGGCCCCATCTATGTCGATCCCGATCCGCCGCTGAAACTGAGCGCCGCATTCTATCCGCGGCGGATCGGG
>Ga0265298_10001002_pt1 | contig 41892 bp, 40 predicted proteins | sample AusTroGonzalo_MG_3_FD_193486 | JGI IMG/M metagenome (GOLD analysis project Ga0265298, IMG submission 193486) | Bovine rumen microbial communities from tropical cattle in Woodstock, Queensland, Australia - Gonzalo_01 | ecosystem: Host-associated > Mammals > Digestive system > Stomach > Rumen ... | reverse complement strand
ACCTTACTCCGATATCTATTGATATGCGTACTCCAAAAGATAAAAATTTGGTTGCAGGTAAAGGTAAGTGTGAACTTATAGAAAACACACAAAACAAAATTACACTGAAGTGTGCTGTAAAATGGGTAGAATCATTAACCTATGAAGATGCGCAAAGACTTTTAAAGAAGAAAGAAAGCTGGTCTCAAGAACTTGGCAGAGATATATCGAAAAGGCTTTCTCCTGATTACTCTGAAGATTGGTATTTTTCATATAAAATTAAAGAACATCAATATTCAAAAGACTATATTTGTGTAATGGAATATAGTTGGTTATCAAAAGAGCCAGAATATAAATCTAGCTCTCCTTATTGCATATATAATAAAAGTGCGTTATCAAAATCTGATTGAGCGCGCCATTCTTTCTGCCCAATCGTTGCGCTCTTGATGAACATCTTTACGATGGATATTGTTAACTATACCATTAATATCTTTATCGGTTATTGCCTGATATAATTTAGGCCAATTTTGGCGATTTAAGTTGCCGGTATTATATTGAATATCAAGCAAAACTTCTTTTAAAGGAAGAGGAAATTTATCAAAATCTGTAAATTCATGTCTTACATGTGCCAGATCATTGGTCATATGATTTTGTGCTAAACGAAAACTCTCTTCATCCGAAATACGTAAAGGCGTGTATTGCTTAAAATCTTCTGCTGGAGTATTATGATACATAAAATTGTGGTTTGCATCAATCATCATACTCATATCTCTTAATTTATAAAAATATTTTTCTTTTTCGTCATCAGAAGCATCTGTATCAACTATTTTGGAATTAACACTTTTAAATTCTTCTAATGTGTTAACATTTTTACCTGGACCAATTGTAATAGTCCCCTTAGTATCAATATACGGATAAGGAATAATTTTTTCAAATTCCTTGATATTATTCCACATCCTAGCATACAAATCCTCATCGGAAATGTAATTCGGATTGTTAACATATTGTGCATCAGTTGCAATATTAGTATTATTATTTTGCGCATACTGCATCGCATTATTGTAAGGTTGTGTTGCATATTGATTTAACTGGTAATCGCGTATAAAATCTCTCGCGTATCTGTCGTAATCTTCTTGTGAGGCATAATCGCCACTTATAACTCTTCCAAATGATTTACTCATATTCTATTCTCCTATAAATTTTAATCTATGAAAAATATATAAGATAAAAATTATTTAAAGTCAATATTAAAATAATAAAAATATTATATAATTTATTAAATTGCGTAAAATCAATGCGTTGTTTTGTAAGAAAATACAAATAAAATCCGTTGATAAATTTATTAAATAGAGATAATCGGGATTTTCTTGTTTAAGTTTACTTTCTTTATTTTTAAATTTGCAAACTTAAACTTCGGTCACTCGTTCCCATCGCCTTGTTGCGGGACGCTGTCGCTTCCTTACTCGGCGGGGAACTTCGCCCGTCGTCAACAAACAACATTTTGAGGTTGTTTGTTTTCCTCCGGCCAACGACCTACGGTCGTCGCTTCTCAATTTATTCTCACATATTTAAAACAAAGAAAACGGGGATAAACCCCGTTCTTTGTTTTAATGGTGGAGATAATCGGGATCGAACCGACGACCTACAGATTGCGAACCTGTCGCTCTCCCAACTGAGCTATATCCCCAATGTTTTCTATGCTCTTATAATATCCATTTTCGCAATTTGCAATATTTTTTTTAATTAATTCAATATTTGCATTTGCATTATTTGTAGCAATTACTGTTTAATTTGGAATACCATGAACTCCCGCTACCATGACATTTTTCAGACTCGGTTTGCTGGGTATTGCCTGTTCTCGTTTCCATATATGCACTATAATACATATATCCGTGGAACAAAATACCGCCGACTATTACCGCCATACATAATGATGCACACCCTTTGACAAAGTCCGATACCAAATAAAGTATTGCCACCAATACAATGAAATTAACTCTGTTAAATAAAATCGCGCCATACAAATCATCCCTGTTATCGTAAACGTTCTTAACATAGAATAAAATAAACGCGACCAGCAAAATGCCCTTTATAACTTTCCAAAACATAGCCCCCTCCTCCATAACTATCCGATTGTATTATAACATAAATATATACATTTTTCCATACTTAATTGTAAACCGACCGGCAACGCATATATATCCTATGAAAAGGAGGTTTATAATGCAAGATAAAAGATGCAGTATATGGCATTTGATTGCCGGACTCATTATGTTGTTTTTGGGAATTTTGATTTGGGCCAATCCGGCATCATCTTTGCTGGCAATGGCGTTTTATTTAGGCTTAATACTGTTCCTGCTCGGTTGCGGTTACGTCACTTTTTCCTTAAGTCAATATTCGGGATGGTATATGGTTGTCGGTCTGTTTGATATTTTTATAGGTCTGATTTTTATGACTAATCTCGGATTGACGGTAGAAACTCTGCCGATATTCTTTGCCTTATGGATACTTGCTTCCGGCGCAATTCAAATATCCGGAAGTTTTGAAATCCGCAAGTTGGGTATGCCGTGGGGTTGGACATTTGCCAGCGGCGTTATCGGCGTTATTTTGGCCTATTTTATTTTGACATCGCAGGCTTTCGGCGAGTGGGCATTGGTATTAACCGTCGGCTCATACGTTATTGCCTACGGAATAATAAGTATTTCCGAATACTTTTATTTCAGACACTATTGCCGAATAAGTGCGTCAAAAGAATAAAACTAAAGCCGGATGTCTTCCGGCTTTTTTATCCCTTAAATCCGACTGCCACCACATAGGTTTCTACCGAATCCTGACGACTGGCATCCGGCTTATGATGAACAACTTTGTTGAAGTGTCTTTTCATGTCATTGAGCAATTCGCCTTCGGTTCCGCCCTGAAAAACTTTGGCAATAAAAATCCCGCCTTCCGCCAAAATTTCTTTGGCAAACTCATACGCCGCTTCCACCAAAGCTATCGTGCGCAAATGGTCTATATTCTGCACTCCGGTGGTGTTGGCGGCCATATCACTCATCACCACATCTGCCGGCCCGTGCAATAATGCTTTTATTTTATCGGGAGCGTCACTGCTGGTAAAATCCTGTTGCAACAAAATTGCCCCTTCAATCGGCTCGGTCGGTAACAAATCCATACCTACGATTTCACCGCTTCCTTTGTTGCGCATGGCGGCAATTTGCGTCCAGCCTCCCGGTGCGCATCCCAAATCAACAATCCGTTTACCGCGCCCCAAAAAATGGAATTTTTCATCTAATTGAATCAGTTTGAATGCTGCCCTTGAACGATACCCTACCCGCTGTGCCTCGGCAACGTACGGATCATTTAACTGACGTTGCAACCAACGATTTGAAGACACCGTATTATATTTGGCTCTCTTCACTTTGACAGTCAACATCTTACGACCGCGAACCTGCTTCGCCGATTTCGTTAAATTTGCCATTTTCTCACCAAATCGTTGATTATTGCCTCTTGTGCGCCTTTCAATGAAGCCGTCAATCTTTTAATTTGTAAATCATCATATATGGTTTTGAATATTACACAGGCAGCCTGAAAAATCATTGCTCTGTTTTCCCCGATATACGGACAAGCCGACATTTGTGCATAATCCATATTTTGTATTAACTGTATTTGTTTATCCAATTCAGTAGTATTTTCAGCCATACCGTCGGCATTATAACGGTTATAATTGCCGAGTTCATGCGACATACTCACCAGTCTTAACGGAGTACTTGAAGTTGCTAAAAAATCACACTTTTTGCGATATTTTTCAAAATCCGAATTTTTAAGAAATTCACTTGTATATTTTTGCACTTCTTTTTTTAATTTGTCGGCATTTTCTTCATTATATTCGCGCAAATCAAATGCTTCCGTCGCGTTACGCGCTCCCCACGGTATGGAAACCGTATAAACTATTTTGGGATTATCCGTATTAGTAGCCAGCGTAATTTCGGTAGAACCGCCACCCAAATCATATACGACAACATATTCGGCATCTTTTTTGGCGTTCAAACGAGCACCTTTAACGTTCAATAAAGCTTCTTCACGCGCCGAAACAATATTCAATCGCAATCCGCAAAGTTCCTCTACGGATTTTACAAAATCGGCACCGTTTTTCGCCATCCGGCAAGAGGCTGTGGCAATAGCCTTATAATCCATCACTTCGTAATCACGCATAATATTTGCATATTCGGCCAAGCACGTCAAACCGCGCTTTAATGCCTCATCCGAAAATTTTCCGGCGGCGTGTAATCCTTCTCCAAGCTTGGTGGTGGTGGTTTTGCGGTAGATGGAATAACCTTTACCGCTGGTAATCAAAAGGCGACAGGAGTTAGTTCCCAAATCAATGGCTGCCAGGTTTCCGATCTGCATATTTTCTACCCCTCCTGAAAGGACGGCGATACTTACCGTCTTTACGAAAATAATTATTCTTCTGATGATGTATCATATCAAGTAAAATTCCTTCGCGAATACCACGGTCGGCAACCGTTAATTCCGATATCGGCCAAAATGTGGTAAGCGCTTCTATGATGGTGCAACCGGCAATGGTCAAATCGGCCTTTTGCTTACCTATGCAAGATTGTCTGCAACGACCTTCGTAGCCCATTTTCTTTATTTTGGATATAACTTTCTGCACTTCCGAACCGGAAAGTGCCAAACCGTCAACCGCCGCTCTGTTATAACGCGGCAAATTCAAATGAACCGCACCCAAAACGGTCACCGTTCCCGAAGTGCCTATTATTTGAATCTCCTGATTGCGTACGGCTTCGCTTATGTTGTACTTATCTTCAAATTCCTGTAAGATTTTTTGCGTTCTTTCCACAATCGTATTATACGCCAAATTAGTCATATCCTTACCCGGAAATGCTTCCGACACGGTAACCACTCCGTACGGTATGGATACAAAACCTTCAATAAACGTTTTACCGGTTTCGGTAATTCGGGCAAGCGATATTTCGGTAGAACCGCCGCCGATATCAAACACCAATGCACGCTTAATCATACGATTGAGTAAAGGCATACACCCTACAACCGCCAAACGTGCTTCTTCTTTGGAAGAAATAACTTCTATCGGCAATCCGGTTTCTTTGCTGACCGTCTGCTCAAATTCTTTGCAATTCAAAGCACGCCTGCAGGCCGCCGTTGCCACAAAACGCATTCTGATGAGCGGAGAATATTCGTCAATAATCCCGCGGCAAACTTTAAGCGCCGAAACCGTACGGCGAATAGCGGTTTTGGAAAGCATATTACCGTTTATTATTCCTTCGCCCAAACGAGTTACTCTGGAAAAAGTTTCCACCACATGAAATGACCCCGGTGTCGGTTGAGCAATCACCAAACGACAAGAATTCGTCCCCAAATCAATAGCGGCGTAATACCCGTCATGAGGGCTTACCCCGTTTTTTGCTTCGGGCGATCTATCCTGTCTTTGTGATTTTTCAGCCGTCCTTTTCCACTTCACTTTTTATAAATCTCCATACGTTTGTGTTCTTATTTTTTGGCGCAACTCGTCAATGCACACCATATTGCCTTTTTTATCCTTAAAGTACCAATATTCCCAACCGTTACAGGCTGCCGCTTTTTGCGCCGCGGCGCCTACCTGATGGATAGAACCCTCAATTCCTTCGCCTTTAACCGAGCCGTCGGAACGGATAATTGCAAAGTGCTTACCTTTTTCGTCGCTCAAAGTGTCGCCCGGTTGCAACATACCATGTTCCAACACACTTCCGAACGGCACGCGCGGCATTTTCTTTTTAACCGTGTATTCGGCAGCTTCGGCCGACATCGGTTCAATTTGCTCAATTCTCTGACGCGCACCTTTAACATATTCGGCATCACGATCTATACCTATAAAATGACGGCCCATTTTTTTAGCCATTGCACCGGTTGTACCGGTTCCGAAAAACGGATCCAAAACCAAATCACCAACCTTGGTGGAAGCAAGCAAAACTCTATACAACAAGGCTTCCGGCTTTTGTGTCGGATGCAATTTTTCACCATTTTCATTTTTCAAGCGCTCTTTTCCGGTACAAATCGGAATTTCCCAAATACTGCGCATTTGCGTATCATCATTAAGAGCTTTCATCGCTTCATAATTGAACGTATATTTGGCCTTCGGATTTTTAACCGCCCAAATCATTGTTTCATGCGCATTGGTAAAGCGTGTTCCCTTAAAATTAGGCATCGGATTGGTTTTATTCCACACCACGTCATTTAAAATCCAAAATCCCAAATTTTGTAAAATATAGCCAACTCTGAAAATATTGTGATATGAGCCGATAACCCATATACTGCCGTCTTCTTTTAAAACGCGTTTAGCCGCCGACAACCACTTACGTGTATATTCATCGTAAGCGGATAAACTTTCAAAACTGTCCCACTCTTCATTAACGCCGTTAACCACCGAATTATCAGGTCTGAGCAAAGTTTCGCCCAGTTGCATATTATACGGCGGGTCGGCAAAAATCACATCTACCGAATTTTCCGGCAGACTATTCATCACTTCAATACTGTCAGCATTAATTACAGTATCTCTAACCTCTTTTATATTCATTCCCCACATCCATCTGTTATTACAAAGATAAAGTCATAAAGTTATAATTTTATTAATAATTAAATAAAAATTTGCCTTAACAACATACCTGCAATAATCGGGATTACCGAGATTACGGATACTGTTTAAACATCTTTTGCAATTCGTCTTCGCGAGCCGAAAGCATCAATAATTCTTGTTTGCTTATTTGCAGATTTCTTATACGTTTCTCTTGCAGTTCAATCATCTGCTGAGACATCGCATCTTTTTTACCGGACAAATGTCTTATAATATTTTGAGCTTCACGTCTGACTTTTATTTCTTCCAATAAAGCTACTAATCTGTTGTGTACATAAAAGAAACGTTCGGCATCCCAATGACGATATACAAACCACATCCGCATTTTCCAAGTCAAAATATTGGAAACTTTGGTTTCTATGTTGGTCATATCAACGCCGTCCAACATCTTAAGCTCATTAAATTCCGGCCATCTTTTCATAAAGTCATTTAATTCTTCCAAAGAGATTTCTTTGGTATAGTGACTTCTTTTTTCGCTCATAATATCGCCGGAACGATGCCAGGTTGTTTCCACCATCTGACATCTTGCAACGGCAACAATAGCCAAAAGTCCGCCGATAAACATCAGCGATTGTTTAACTCGAGGGTTTACCATCGTAAGTCCTCCGTATAATAGTCTATATTCAAGCCGTAGCTTCCCGACAACTCATTTAATTTTTGTTCGGTATCGGCTCCCATTTGATGAACACCGTTAGTAATCAACAAACTTTTAACACCGAAATTGTTTGCCATCCGTATATCGGTTGACATACAATCTCCGATAAGCAAGCATCTTTCCTTATTAAATCCCGGCAGGCTTTCCGTCAAATAAGCGGCCACTCTGACATCCGGCTTTCCGAAAGGCATAACCTTTTTACCGCCCATCATCGCATATCTTTCGGCAATGGCACCGGCACCCGAAACCACACCGTCGGAACCCACCAACGAGGTATTATTTCCTATGCACAACATCGGTAATTTCAAATACAGCGCCTGTTCCAAAATCGGCATTATTTTGTTTTCATCAATGCCGTTATAATCAGATTGAGCCAAAATAAAATCGGCCATAACTATACTGTCAGCCTTTTCATATTGCAAACCTTCGGTTATTTTGGAATTACCGGATAAATCATAATACGAACGACCTAACCCGTTAACACTCTTCAAATAGAAGTGAGCTATTTCTCCGGCGGTTATCATGGCATGAAAAATATTCATAGGCACATTACGGCGTTTCAACGTATAATACATATCCTCCACACGCAACGGAGAATTTGAAGCCAACATTATTCTTTTACCGCTTTGATAAAGTTTTATCAGCGTTTGCACGCTTTCTAAATCGATCTTATCTCCAAACATAAAAACGCCGTTGATACCGCATATAACGCTATCAAACTCATCCCTTATTCTTGATAAATATTTCAGTTTTTGACTCATACCTTTTTAACCGAATTGCGCCAATCATCAAGTTATACTACCGCTAATTGGTAAATATTTGGATAAAAATTTATTATCAATTTATTAAGGCGCAACAAAAAAGCGCCGGAAAAAAACTTCCCGACGCTTTTATTTCAATCACAAACGCAATTATTTATATTGTGACAAGTGTTCAAGCAAAGCACGTTTTTCGTTAACGTTCTCTTGAGCCTTGCCCAGCAACATATTGTAGCGTTCCGGATTAGCCTTGTTTACAACTTGGAAGCGGGTTTCGCTTGCCATAAATTCGGCCAAAGGCAAACTCGGAGCTTTGGAATCCAAAGTCAGCGGAGCCTTACCTTCTTGTGTGTTTTCCGGATTGTAGCGATACAACGGCCAGCTGCCGGTTTCTACCGCGTTCTTTTGGTGCGACAAACCGTCAGCCATATTCAAGCCTTGGTTAATGCACGGGCAGTAAGCAATAATAATGGACGGACCGTTATAAGCTTCGGCTTCGTTCATTGCTTTAATAACCTGCATATCATTGGCACCCATTGCTACTTGAGCCACATAAACATTACCGTAAGACATGGCAATCATGCCCAAATCTTTCTTCGGTAATTCTTTACCGGCTGTGGCAAATTTAGCGGAAGCACCCATCGGGGTAGCCTTGGATTGTTGACCGCCGGTGTTAGAATATACGCCGGTATCAACTACCAAAATGTTTACGTTTCTGCCACTGGCAATTGCGTGATCAACACCGCCGAAGCCAATATCATAAGCCCAACCGTCACCACCGATAATCCATACGGACTTCTTAATGAGATAGTCAGCAACTTCGTTCAAGTGTTTGGCTTCTTCGCTGTTAATAGCAGCCAATTTGGCACGCAAGGCGGCAACGTTGTCGCGTTGAGCGTCAATTTCCATATCATTGGATTGCGGATTAGCCAAGATCTTATCGGCAATCTCGCCTAATTCGGCTTTCATACCTTCGAGCAAAGATTTGGCCATAGCCGTACCGTGGTCAATAGAAATTCTCATACCCAAACCAAACTCGGCGTTATCTTCAAACAAAGAGTTGGCCCAAGCCGGTCCGTGACCTTTTTCATCCTTACAATAAGGAGTGGTCGGCAAGTTACCGGAGTAAATAGAAGAACAACCGGTAGCATTGGCAATTACCATACGATCACCGAACAACTGTGTCAGCAATTTAATATACGGAGTTTCACCGCAGCCGGCACAAGCACCCGAATATTCAAACAACGGTTGAATAAGTTGGGTAGTCTTCGGCATATTCTTAACAACGTCCGTACGCTTAACATACGGCAAAGTTTCAAAGAATTTCCAGTTAGCTTTTTCAGCTTCCAAATGATTTTCAATATGATCCATATTGATGGCGTGCAATTCGGCATTTTCCTTATTTTTAGCCGGACAAGCCGTTACGCAAACGCCGCAACCGGTACAATCTTCCGGAGAAATTTGTAAAATGAATTTCTTACCGGCAAATTCCTTACCTTTGTATTCGGCACTCTTCAAAGTAGCCGGAGCATTCTTCAACTCTTCATCGGAAGCAACCTTCATACGAATTACGCCGTGCGGACAAACTATAGAGCATTTACCGCATTGAATACAGGTATTCGGATCCCAAACCGGAACTTCGGTAGCAATACAACGCTTTTCAAATTGCGTGGTAGCTGTCGGCCAAGTACCGTCAACAACTTCCTGTAATTCAGAAGTTTTAACGCTGTCACCCTTGTCGGCAATCAATTTAGCCGTCAAGCCTTGTACAAATTCCGGAGCTTCGGCCGGAACCGGAGCCAAACGATGGAATTTGGAAGTAACATGATCCGGATAATTAACTTCAAACATATGAGCCAAAGAAGCATCAACGGCGGCATAGTTCTTTTGAACAACCGCATCACCCTTCTTGGAGTATGTCTTTTTAATGGCAGCCTTAATTTGAGCAATAGCTTCATCTTTCGGCAAAATATTGGAAATGGCAAAGAAGCAGGTTTGCATAACCGTGTTAATTCTTTGTCCCATACCCGTGGCACGGGCAACTTCAACTGCATTAATGGTATAGAACTTCAAGTGTTTGGCTAAAATCTGTTCTTGAACTTCTATCGGCAGTTGGTCCCAAACTTCTTCCGCTTTGTACGGAGCGTTCAACAAGAACGTAGCACCGTCTTTGGCAATATGAAGAATATCAACTTTCTTCATAAATTGGAATTGGTGACAAGCCACAAAATCAGCTTGGTTAATCAAATAAGCACTACGAATAGGATTATCGGAAAAACGCAAGTGAGAAGTGGTCATAGAACCGGACTTACGAGAGTCGTACACAAAGTAACCCTGACCGTATTTACCGGCATCTTCGGCAATAATCTTAATGGAGTTCTTGTTGGCACCGACCGTACCGTCTGCACCCAAACCGAAGAATACTGCTCTTACCACATCATCCGGCTCAACGTCAAACGAAGCGTCATAAGCCAAAGATTTGTGTGTCAAATCATCTTCAATACCAACCGTAAAGCCGTTAATCGGTTTAGCAGAAACAGCATTATCAAATACGGCCTTAGCCATAGCCGGTGTAAATTCTTTGGAAGACAAGCCGTAACGACCGCCGTAAATTTTCGGCAAGCTTGCGATTTCGCCGTTGGCAAATGCTTGCGATAAAGCGGTAACCACATCCAAATAGAGCGGTTCACCGAGAGAGCCGGCTTCTTTTGTTCTATCCAAAACAGAAACCGTCTTGGCTGTTTTCGGCAAAGCTTTCAAGAAGGAAGCCGTCGGGAACGGACGATATAAATGAACTTTCAAAACGCCCAATTTAGCACCGTGAGCATTCAGATATTCAATAGCTTCTTCAACGGTTTCGGCGCCGGAACCCATAACTACAACAACATTTTCGGCATCTTTGGCACCGACATAGTCAACAACATTATATTGTCTGCCGGTAATCTTGGCGAACTTATCCATTTCTTCCTGAACAATGCCTTCAACTTTAGCATAATAAGGATTTGCAGCCTCTCTGCCTTGGAAGAACACATCAGGATTTTGTGCCGTACCGCGAATAACCGGATTTTCCGGACGCAAAGCGTGTTGAGCATTAAACTTGTAGTTAACGCCGTCCAACATAGCTTTCAAATCATCATCGGAAAGCAGCTTAACCTTTTTGATTTCATGCGAAGTGCGGAAACCGTCAAAGAAATGCATAAACGGAACGCGCGAACGAAGTGTTGCCGTTTGAGCAATGGCAGCCATATCGCCGGCTTCCTGAACGGAATTGGAGCAAAGCATCGCAAAACCGGTTTGACGACATCCCATAACGTCGGAATGATCACCGTAAATTGACAAGGCATGATAAGCAAGCGAACGAGCCGCAACGTGCATAACAAACGGCATCAATTCACCGGCAATTTTATACATATTCGGAATCATCAACAACAAACCTTGCGAAGCGGTAAACGTTGTAGTTAAAGCACCTGCTTGCAAAGAACCGTGACAAGCACCGGCAGCGCCGGCTTCCGACTGCATTTCCTGAATGTCCGGAGTAACACCCCAAATATTCTTTTGTTTGGCAGCAGACCACGCATCTGCCCACTCACCCATCGGAGAAGACGGAGTAATCGGGTAAATAACGCAGACTTCATTTAAACGGTGCGCAACCGAAGCACAGGCTTCATTGGCATCCATCATTTTCATTTTAACATCTGACATTTATAAATATCCTTATAAGTTAACATCAAAAAAAAGCGAAAAGACTCGGCAAAATGCCGAATTTTTCCATACTTTAGCTAAAGTAAACATAAATGTTTATGGCGCCCCTTATAACATACAATCTGCAAAAATCAAGTATATTTAATCGGTTAAAAGCAATTTTTAACAGGCAAAAATTACTTTTTAAACAAAATTAAAAACATACTTGACAAATTGCCGAATCAGACATATACCGTTAGGCACAGTTCACATTATTGTATAACCTAAACTATTCTGCGTATGAAACAGATTATTCTGCAAAATGGCACTACGCTGTTAATGAATGGCACAGCAGGCCGCAGTTTCGAAATCTCATTAGTCATCAAGACCGGCCACATCAACGAGCCCAAGCTCGGTTTGGCCGCACTGTATGAGAACATTGTGATCAGACAAGCCCGTCGTTCCAAGAAGAACATTGTTCCCAGCTACGGCGGTGACATTACTGCCTTTTCAACCGGAGGCTCGATAGCCACCATCGGGAAGACTATGCTTGAGTTATGGGATTCCTGCTGCAATCCGCACCTGACCGAATTGGAAATATCCGATGCGGCACAGGACATCTTGCAACACACCGTTGATCTCGCTCATGTCCCCGAGCGTCAGACCAAGTTGGCTTACAAGCATACCGCGTTCGCCGAGGACGACGTGGTGTGGGATACCGCCGAGTATATTCGCCGTGTATCCGAGCTCACTATCGATGACGTGCGAAAGTATGTTGAGAGCAACTACGTAGGCAAGAACCTGATTATCAGCTACAACGGTCCGGAGGACAGCTTTGACAAGTTTGTTGAGCGCTGCACCCAGTTGTTTGGCACTCTGCCCGAAGGCAAGCGCACTCAAGTCAGGAAGCTCCTGTACACCGGCGGCTTTGAGAAGATTGTCGGTGATGAGGATACCATGTTATTGGCTGCTTTCGGCTGGGACATCTCGAAGCTCAGTGATTTTGCCGAGACCAACGTGTTGATGTCCATGTTGTCTTCTCGTCTGGAACGCCAGCTCACTCCGCTGCACGTCAATTGCAATCTGAAGATAGCCGGTTACTACGGCTTCAGAACCATGCGAATTTTGATTGACACGCACATCACGGATCCCGGTAATCAGACTGCAGTTGCCCGCGCCAAGGAGGATTTCATCAAGGCTATCGGCGTCGTATGCGACAACATCAAGCGTGTTACCAACGAATGCGCCAGCGACCGTCGTATGGAGACTTCTCGTCAGCAGGCTATGACACAGCGTCTGTCTATATCCAACGAGCTGTTACCGAGAACGGTGGAAGCCGCGTGGTTGAATCTCAAGCGCGGTATCAGCTACGACAACGAGCGTTGTATCGCCAAGATTTGGCAGGTGGACGCCGCAGACATTCGCGACATGGCCGAGAAGATCTTTGCCCAGAAGCTGACACTTGTCACCTACGGGGTAGATGAAGTTGACTACGACAAGATTGTCGCCAGAATGAAGTAAATCTTCATTGACTTTGCGAAAGGAGTTTGTATAATGCAAACTCCTTTTTACTTTTAAATCCGAGGAATAAATGGATATATTAATTGACACCCTTATTGATAATTTGAAGCTTTTTTCGTTTTTATTCATCACCTACATATTGCTTGAATATATGGAACATAAAACTGCGGACAAAGCTGCCGAATTTATCCGCAAGGCCGGTTTCAGCGGACCGTTTGTCGGAGCCGCTCTCGGTGCTTTACCGCAATGCGGTTTTTCTTTGGTGGCTTCCAATTTTTATGCCGCCCGCATTATCAGTCTGGGAACACTGCTTGCCGTGTATTTATCCACTTCGGATGAAATGTTGCCGATTTTAATTTCCAATGCCGTATCCGTCCGCCTGATTGCCGCAATTTTGGCCTACAAAGCTTTATGCGGAATGATTTTCGGTTATGCCATAAATTTTGTTTGGCACAAATACCGCACAAAGGAAAACATAGACATAGAGCAACTCTGCAAAAACGAAAATTGCCATTGTGAAGAAGGAGTTATCAAACCGGCACTGTATCACTCGCTACGCATAACTTTATTTATATTTGCCGTTACTCTCGTGCTCAATTTTGCCATAGCTTATTTGGATATATCAAAATTGACGACATATTTACAACTTCCGCTTTTGGGAGAATTGTTGAGCGCCCTTATCGGCTTTATTCCGAATTGTTCTTCATCGGTTATTTTAACGCAACTTTATTTGGAAAATTACATTAATATCGGAACTTTGCTCAGCGGCTCGTTAGTCAGCAGCGGAGTGGGTATTTTGGTGCTTTTCCGTGTCAACCGCCGCTTAAAGGAAAACCTGTCCATATTGGCAATTCTTTACATCTGCGGTGTTTTAGGCGGCCTTTTAAGTCACTTTGTTTTCTGATAAACAAAAAAGCCGGCAATAAAGCCGACTTTTTTCATTAAGTACGATTACTAATAAAAGTAATAACGAACACCGATAGAAAATTCTTTGGAGTTTTTATAAGCATCGCTGTCCGTCAAAGAATAACGAAACATTGATCTGAAACCCCAGTTTTCCGAAGGGTTCAACTCACCGCCCAAACCCAAACGCAAATCATTGCCGTGGTCTTTGAGCATTGCGCCGTTGTGTTTCAATTTTGCGGAAATTCTGCCGTAACCGACCGAAGCCAAAATCGCACCTTGCGACAGGTTATAGGCATTTAATATACCGTCAACACCGAAACCGTACAAACGACCGCGTGAAACCGCATCATCAACGGTTTCTTTTTCCTTCATGGCGCGCTCGGCAAAAAACTCTATTGAGCCGAAGTCAACAAACTTAACACCCGCGGTCAAACTGCCGGCATTGTAATTGTCCGGATATTTAGCATTCACATTCGGCGACATATTAACATAATCAATTCCCATATAAGGCATATATTCTCCGGCATTTACGGAGCTTGAAATCATAACGGCCGCTGCCGTCAATAACAGCAATTTTTTCATTTTATCTCTCCTTCTATGATTTGATTTATATACCCAAAAGTATAATGTTTTGTTAACCGAACACAAAAAAACTCCGTAAGTACAAACTTACGGAGTTTTTCATCACACGCGCTCGGCAATGCAGTCAATTACTTCACCAAAGGTGTAATCACTCAAATTGCAACCGGATAAATCAACATCGAACCGATGCTCAATTTCACAAGTCAAATCCTCCACTGCCATGGAATCCAACCCCCAATCCCAAAATATCCGTTCCTCTTCGTAAGATGACGAATAATCCTTGTGAGGATCAAATTCCTTCAGAAGTTTTAGCAGTTCTTTTTTAACCTCAATGTGTGCGTTGTGATTAACCACTTTTTTGCACAAATCTTCTACCGTCATCTGGCTAAGGCTACTAACCTCAATGTAACCGAGGTTGAACTGTCTTTCCAAGACTTCCGTCAGAGCAATCAATTCCAGGCTTTCAATTCCGAAATCACCGATACAATCTGTCTTGGCAATTTGGACGTTACTGGCTTTGGCGGGATTTTGCTCGTTTCTGACATTATCCACCATTTGCTTTATGGCAGATATGACTTCAGCTTCTAATTTTTGCTTATCCATACCGTTAATAATGAAAATAATACCTCGAACTTAGAAAAAAAGCAGCTCAAACCACGAGGGATAAGGGCTGCCTTTGAAAAGAGAATAAACGAACTAATGAACGGGTGCCTTCCGGTCTGTTGTACGACGGGAAAATGGCAAAACCCAAATCTGTAGGGACCAAAAAGACACCAAACAATTCATTCAAACCATATAAGGAGGAATCACTTACTATTCTTCTGCAACGACGGCGTGCTTGCGAGCCTTGTGATGTTTGGCGGCGTCGCGTTCACGTTGATACTCCGTCTGATAATGCGATGATTTCTTGAACTGACCTTTCTGTTTTTTGGCATTCTTATTTGCCCGTTGAACTTTATTAGCCATAATCTTCTTTTTTAAGTTAAACTTTAATAATACAAACTCATATACTTAAATTCACTGGAAAAGGTTATACGTCCGTCATTTATATTTGTCAAGCGCTTATCTGTATTTTTTTATAAAAAAAACAAAGCCCCCTTAAGAGGAGGCCTTGTCTGATTTCATATTTCTTATTTAGAAGTCTGACGACGAGGTCCGCCGCGTCGAGAAGTATGATATCCTTGCGAACGACGATGCGGAGCAGACGTTTTATCTGCGGCAACTTCCGCCTTATGTTCAGGTTTTTGGGCTCTTATTTCGCATTGTCCGCCTTTACAGCCGCAACAACAAAAACGCGAAGCCAAACCGGCAACAATACCGGCAACGGCAGGAACAACCAAGAACAACCAAAGTTGGCTCATGGCTACACCGCCCACAAACAAAGCCGGACCGAAACTGCGCGCCGGATTTACCGAAACACCGGTAATAGGCAAACCGACAATGTGCAAAACCGTCAAAGTCAAACCGATGATTAAGCCGGCAATTTTCAAATCTCCTTCGGTGGTTTTAAGTATCACTTTAATAAAGATGAAGGTAGCGATAAATTCAAATACCGCGGCACTTACAATATTATAACCGCCGGCGTATCCTTCGCCCCAACCGTTTTGTCCCAAACCTTGTGACACCGCATTATAACCGGTCAAATGTCCGGATACTATATATAAAAGTACCGCAGCACCGATTACCGCTCCCAAAAATTGGAAGATAATGTAGCCGATGGCATCTTTGGCACTCATTCTGCCGGCACATAAAACACCGAGCGTTACGGCCGGATTAACATGGGCACCCGATACCGGTCCGATGGCATAGGCCATAGCCGTCAGAGCCAAACCGAAAGCTAAAGCTATTCCCAAATTACCTACATACGGTGCCGAAAATACCACGGTTCCGCATCCGATAAGCACCAGAACAAAAGTTCCGAACATTTCTGCAATATATTTTTTCATAAAATTTTCTCCTATGTTAAACAACACAGTGTCATTTTATTGTCTATGGCTTGTAGATAAAAGCAAATTTTTATTTTTCTCCACATTTTTATAGACTAAAGTTATATTATTAACAACATCGGGAGAAAGCCAAATGAAACTGCAAGCCATAGATAAAAACGGAACAAATTTTGAATTTTCGGAAGAAAACCTTAAAAATCAGACCACCGTATTATATTTTTATCCCAAAGACAACACTTCGGGATGTACTAAAGAAGCCTGTGATTTCCGTGACAACCTCAACCGTCTTGTTCCTTTGGCACAAGTCATCGGAGTAAGTCCGGACAGCATCGCCAGCCACCTTAAATTTAAGGAAAAACAAAGCTTAAACTTTACGCTTGTTTCCGACCCCGAACACCTGCTTGCCGAAAAATACGGCGTATGGAAGGAAAAATCAATGTACGGGCGTAAATATATGGGAATTGAACGCTCTACTTTTATTTTGGATAAACACGGCAACATACTCAAGGAGTGGCGCAAAGTAAAAGTTGCCGGCCACGTTGATGAGGTTTTGCAAACTCTGAAAAATTTATAAATCGGCCTTAATTGCGGCGGCAAGCTCGTCAATCTGGGCAATTTGTTCATCTTTCATCGCCGATTTCAAAGAAATTTGCGGTTCAATAAACGTGCAATTTTTAAGTAAAGCCAATAAATCTTTCATTTGCTTACCGGCCATTGCCGCCCAAGTACCGTTGTCAACAACGGCAAAACGACGATTTTGCAAATTATGCTCCGTCAAATCGTGCAACATATTTTCCATATTCACAAAAATTCCGCCGTTATACGTCGGTGCCGCCAAAACAATCGTTGAAGCACGGAAAGCCTCACTTATAATATATGAAGCATGCGTTTTGGAAACATCATACATTTTAATATTCTTAACGCCCTGCTCTGCCAACTTGCTTGCCAACACGGCCATTGCATCATAAGTGTTACCGTAAATAGAGCCGTAAGCAATCACCACCGCTTTATCTTCCGGTTCATAGGCCGCCCACTTGGCATATTTATCAATAAAATATCCCAAATCATCGCGCCAAATAAAACCGTGTAACGGACAAATCATTTTAATTTCTACGGCTGAAGCTTTTTTCAAAACCGCTTGCACCTGCGGACCGTATTTACCGACAATATTGGTGTAATAACGGCGCGCTTCATCAAGATAATCGCGTTCAAAGTTCACTTCATCGGCAAAAATATTACCGTTCAACGAGCCGAATGTACCGAAAGCGTCAGCCGAAAACAATATTTTATCGGTAGCATCATAAGTCATCATAACTTCCGGCCAATGCACCATCGGCGCACTGATAAAGTTGAGCGTATGTTTACCGGTATTTAGGGTGTCACCCTCTTTAACCAACATAAATTGCTCATCGGAAATATTGAGTTCAAAAAATTGCGCTATCATTTTTTTGATTTGCATATTACATACAATCTTTGCCTGCGGATAAATACGCAACAAATCTTCCAATTCGGCACAATGGTCAGGTTCCATGTGTTGAATAATCGCAAAATCAAGATTACGACCGTTCAAAGCAAAACGTAGATTCTCAAAAAATTGACGACGTACCGATGAATCCACCGTATCAAACAAGACCGTTTTTTCGTCATTGAGCAAATATGAATTATACGAAATTCCCTGCGGTATCGGATAAACGTTTTCAAACAATTCCAAACGATTGTCGCTTGCGCCCAACCATACTAAATCCGAAGTAATTTTGCGAGTATTATGCATTTTTATATCTCCTTGTATTATTATGGTTTAATTTAATCATTTTTACCCAAAAGTAAAATATTTTTCTGACCTTATGTATAAAAAATATGAAAAAAAATAAAATAATACGTCACATTTTGTCGCCCACGTATGTCATAATGAAATTACCGAAAGGAACTCGGGGTTAACTTTTTTAAGGAGAAATCGCCATGTATTGGTATGTTGAATTAAACGGCACTGTATTGCCTACGCCGTACAGAACCATGAGAGATGCTTTTGATGCCTGTGAAGAATTGAAAGAGCGCTTGGGTCCTTGCATAACGCGTGTGGTACAAATGTGAGCCGAAAAAAACAGGCGGTATAATTTCATACCGCCTGTTTTTTGTTAATTATTTTTATTCTTTATCTAACTTTTCTTTCAGTTTTTCTTCAATTTTTTGAGTTTCCGATTTCATCTCCGGTGTGGATTCATCCGTAACCACCACCCTATCTTCCAAAACATCAAGCAATTTATCCAAATCCGAAGACACATTTTCAATTGCATTTTCTTCTTCTTTGCTGTCGGCGGCACCTGCGGTTTTCGGTTGTGCCAACTGATTAAACAGTTCTTCGCCGCTCTTTTGCAACATTTCCATATTACTGTCTATCAAATCAAGCGGAATTTTTATCAATATTTCCGGCTTATCTTTCTTGGCTTCCGCTTTTTCTTCCGCTTTTTCTTCGGATTTTTCGGCTTCTTTTTTGCCCTCTTCGGTTGCTTTGTTTTCTTCCGTATCGCCTTCTTTGGCTTCCGAAGCCCCCTCTTTATCGCCGTCTTTGACTTCTTCTTTGGCTTCTTCTTTATCCTTCTCTTCTTCGGCAGAACCAAATCCTAAGCTTTCGCTTTTAGCCTTAAACTGGTCTATCCAACTTTGCGGCACCATAGCCATTAAAGGCTCGGCACATTCCGCCGCTTCCTTGAAATATTTGGATTCGGCAAACACACCCTTCTTAGATTCTTCCGGAATCAAAGTAGTCAACATCATGGCAATCAAAATAACGATTATTATACCACGTGCGGTACCGAACACAAAGCCCAAAACCCTGTCTAATGCACTCAATTTACTGGAACGAACGGCACTGGCTATTTTATCAACCGTTAAAATCCATACCACACAGAAAATAATCAAAATCAGCATACCCGAAACAACGCTGGCCAATATTTTGGAAGCAATATATTTTTGCATAACCGGATCTAAAAGCGGTACCATATAAAATACGGCGGCCGCCGCCAATACCCAACCTGCCAGAGAGAGCATTTCTTTGGTCATACCGCGGGCAACACCGACTAAAGCCGACACACCGGTGATAATCAAAAACATTACATCCAAATTATTGAGTTGTTCCATTATCCTACTCCTAATTAAACCAATTTATCAATCGTTGAACATGACCGATTTCATAACATGATAAATCGTAATTTTTAAGACCTTTTTCTTTTTTATTTTTGCCGAACACCGGTGGTATTATCGCACCGGAGAAGCCCAATTTTTGTGCTTCTTTCAAGCGCAAATTTGTTTGCGCCACCGTACGAATTTCACCGGATAAACCGATTTCTCCGAAGGCAACCATATCCGCCGGCAAAGGCTTTTTGGTCAGCGATGATATAACCGCCATGGCCACCGCCAAATCGGCCGCCGGCTCACTTATTTTTAATCCGCCGGCAATATTCAAATACACATCATGTGCGCTAAAGTTCATACTGCAACGAGCTTCCAATACTGCCAAAACCATTGACAGACGATTAGAATCCCATCCGACCACCGCTCTTTTCGGTGTGGAATATCCGCTCGGGCTGACCAAAGCTTGAATTTCCACCAACAGCGGACGAGAACCTTCAATTCCGGCAAACACGCATGAACCGGAAATATTGCCCTGTCTTTCTGCCAAGAACAAGGCCGACGGGTTCTCAACCTCTATCAAACCTTTGTCCTGCATTTCAAAAACACCTATTTCATCAGTCGCCCCATAGCGATTTTTCACCGCACGCAAAATACGGAAATGATGTCCCCTCTCGCCCTCAAAATAAAGGACCGTATCCACCATGTGTTCCAAAACGCGCGGACCGGCAATTTCACCCTGTTTGGTTACATGACCGACCAAAAACAAAACAAATCCCTTTTTCTTGGCAAGTTTTATCAACTCATAAGCGCAGGCTCTAACCTGTCCCACACTGCCCGGTGTTGATTCCACTTCATCCAAATACATGGTTTGAATCGAATCAATGATTACTACCTTAGCTTCCGTTTTTTCCAAAGTGGTTATTATATTACGAATATCGGTGGCACTCGCCAAATTAACCGGACTGTCGGCCAAACCCAAACGATTGGCTCTTATACGCACCTGATCAATGGCTTCTTCTCCGGAAATATAATAGCAGGAATCATTTTGGGCTGCCAAACCGGCACACACTTGCAACAACAATGTTGATTTACCGATACCGGGATCACCGCCCACCAAAATAACCGAACCCGGCACCAATCCTCCACCGGTAACCCGATCAATTTCCTTTATACCGGTTTGCAAACGCGAATATGTCTGAGTTGTACCTTTAAGCGGAACAAAATCTATAATATGTCCCTCTTTTTTGGAGTTAAGCTTTGAAAATCCGTCGGTTTTAACACTTTCCTCAACAATCGTATTCCACTCATTACAGGTATCGCATTTACCCTGCCATCTCGGATAAGCGGCACCGCAATTCTGACATACGTATGTTGTTGATTTCTTGGCCATTGTTTTATACTTCCACCTGAATCGGACCTTGCGAACTGCCCGAAATAAATTGTTTCAAGTACGGATTATCGGATTTATCCATGTCTTTTACCGAACCTACCCAAATTATTTTTCCCTTATAAAGCATAGCTATTCTGTCGGCAATTTTGCGCGCCGATGCCATATCATGCGTAATGGTTAAAGTGGTAGCACCCAAACCTTTGGCGGATTCAATAATCAAATCGTTAATCACATCGGCCATAATCGGATCCAATCCGGTAGTAGGTTCATCAAAAAAGATAATTTCCGGCTTAGTCATTATGGCTCTGGCTAATCCTACACGTTTTTGCATACCGCCGGAAAGCTCGGCCGGCGACAAATCTGCCACATCGGGAGCAAGACCGACCTGACGCAAAACCCTTATGGCTTCCAAACGAGCATCTTTACGCGACATCTTACCGCTTTGCAGAGGCACAAAGGCCACATTTTCCCAAACGCTTAAACTGTCAAACAAGGCGGCTCCCTGAAACAGCATTCCCATTTTTTCATGAATATTCTTACCTGAGCCTATAACTTCTTCATCGTCTATTTTGATTGAGCCGCTGTCCGGCACGAGCAGACCTTGAATACATTTAATCAACACCGATTTTCCGGTTCCGCTGCCACCGATTACCACCAGCGATTCACCTTTTTTAACATCCAAATCAACTCCGTCCAGCACTTTTTTTCTGCCGAAAGCTTTATACAAATTTCTGATTTCTATTTTATTTTCTGACATCTGCACCGCCTATCTTGCAAAAAACAGTTCCGTAATCAAGTAGTTGAAAATCAATATCAAAATGGAAGAAGTAACCACCGAATTGGTTGTTGCTTCACCCACACCTTGGGCACCGCCTTTGGAACGATAACCGTGATAACAACCCATAATCGCCACAATAAAGCCGAATACCGCGGCTTTTACCACACCCATGATAATCCCGATTGACTCAAGATTATTGGCCGTGTTGTTGATATAGTTTGCCGGGTTAAAGTCAAGCTTATAAACGCCTACCAAATAACCGCCGAAAATACCGATAACATCGCCGAACAATACCAACAACGGCATAACGATTATGGCCGCCCACACACGCGGAGCAATCAAATAGCGAAAAGGATTTGCCGACAATGTAATCAGGGCATCTATCTGTTCGGTAACCCGCATTGTACCGATTTCCGCTGCCATCGCCGCACCGATACGGCCGGCAACCATCAAAGCGGATAATACCGGTGCCAACTCACGTGTAACCGAAATGAGTACCACGCTGGCCACCACGCTTTCGGCACCGTATTCGGAAATACCCGAATACGTTTGAATTGCAATTACCATACCTGCAAACAAAGTGGTTAAACCGACAACCGGCAACGAATAGAAACCTATATCCAAGAATTGTTTACCGAAAAGTTTGAAATAAAACGGCGGCATAAAACAATTATATACCGATTTGGCAACAAACTGGGTGAAATAGCCGAGATTGATGACAAAACCGACCAACGGACGTCCCAATGCCTGTATAAACGATTCAAAAGTATCTTTCAACATCTGTCCTTTTCTTTCAACTAACCGCATCTTGCCCGAATTTGCGCAACGCTGCGACAATCTTTTCGGGAGCGGAATTTTCCTTAGCATACAAATCTATTTTATTAATTTCAAGACCTAAAATTACTTCTTTAGCAATTATTGGCATTCTATCCACCTTTTCGGGAGTGTCTTGCAAAGCCACAAACATATCAACGGCAGAGCTTTCCAAGTACGGATATTTGACAATTCCGACACCTCTTACTTCCAGCAATCCGCTCAAATTTTGCGGCACACAGCCGATTATTTTGCCGTTTTGTTCACAAATTTCAACCATGTCGTCGGCAATCAGTTTTGCTCCCTTATTTTCAATCAGGCGTAGGGCTAAATCGGATTTTCCGCTACCGCTTTTTCCGGTCAGCAAAATCCCCTTACCCTGCAACTGCACCAAAGTTGCGTGAATTAGTTTGCGCTCAGACATTCAGTTAACCTGCCTATTTTATTTTCATCATCGGTGGAAATTGTGATTTTACGACCTTTTTCATCCGGTTCTATGGTAATATTCCACATATTACGCGGCGCGAGGTTTCCCATTTTTTCCGGCCACTCAACCAAACTTACGCCATTATAAAAAGCCTCTTCCACATCCAACTCAAATATATCGCCCGGTTTTTCCAAGCGATACAAATCGTAATGATATATTTCAAAGTTTTGAGCCGGATACATTTGTACCAATGTAAACGTCGGGCTCGGCACTTCATTTGCGTCTGTCAGATGTTTTATGAAAGCCCTTGCAAACACGCTTTTCCCCATCCCGAGAGTACCGTATAAAGCCCACACGTCACCGACTTTGGCTATTTCGGCCAATTTAGCGGCAAGACGAGCCGTTTGCTCCTCATTTTCACTTATAAAAACCTTTTCCATTAAAACAATCCCCAGAAATCAAACCCGCTTTTCTTCTTTTTTTGCTGTATCGGTTGAGGAGCGTTGTATTTAATCTTTATATCAACTTTACGATTTTGAATCTTACGCCAATCCCACGGCTTATAGAAAGTACCGGCCCACAATCCGCGACGATTTGCTTTGGCCTGTCTTTCATATTCAACATAAACATCCGTGTTTTGGGTAAAAGCTACTGCCCATCCCGCATTTACGACCACCGCGGCCACATCAAATTTGTTATTTTCCACAAAACAGGTACCGGTTGCCCAACCGTTTTCCACCTTGCCCAAAATATGACAGGTTACATCGCGATTATTTAACCAATCCTGCAACCAACTGCGTGCTTCTCTGCCGCAATAATATCCGCGCCCGTGACTATCGGCACAAGTCTGACTTATATCCGGCGCATCAATACCATACATTTTAACGTTAAGTCCGTTTACATACAACGTAGATCCGGTAACAACTTTTGCATATCCGCTGATTGCCGGATAATCAAACGGATTAATATCCATATTTTGTACGGCCGACTGATTTTGATTGGATTGATTGCCGAACAACATGGTTTTAATTTGTCCGACCAATCCTCCGCTGTTTTGCTGTTGTTGCTGTTGCGCCTGAGCCTGTCGTTGAGCTTGCGCCTGTTGCTGTTGTTGCGCTTGCTTAGCATCAGCCTGTTCCTCACTTTCTTCATCGGGAGTATCTGCTCCGAACAACTCGGCATCCAGGCTTTCCATTTCGGTTTGCTGAGCTTGTTTATCTTCGTCGGTTTCCGTAACTTGTTGCGGAGGCGGAGCCTCGCCGGTCATTATACCTCCTATGCTTTTCCCGTTAAACAGGCCGAGAGTATAAGCACAATACAGCACCACCGCTCCTATCACGATTATTGTGGTAATCGTGCCGCGTGCGCCCCACATCAATTTGAAAATGATATAAAGACAAACCAAAGCCATAACGATGGATACAAAACCCATGCCCTGCAACATATTGCTTGAACTTTGAGTGCTTGAGCCGCCTAAATACATGGCAACTATAAAAAATATCCACATAAAAGTCTGCTTCAAAAAAGGCATCCAAAATCTCCCATACGTAAATCTTGGCGTCATTAGAACACAGTTTTTATGCTAATGCAAGCTATTTATATAAATTCGGCAGCGGATTATCCGTTTTGCAAGCTTTGTTCTTGCCGGCATTTTTCAACGAATTTATAATAACTTTATCATCAATCGTTTTGTCAGTGTGAGAATACAACAGCAAATTAAGTATCTCGCATTGAGCGGTAAATTCTTCATCGGCTATAACATTTGCCAAATCTTGCAGATTATTAATTCGTTCATGCGAAAACGCGCTTTGTCCCCACTGAATTAAAGCATCACGAAGCTCTCTGTAATCTTTTTGGTTAAGGGCTTGCTTTACGCTTTTCAAATTATCGCTTTCCGTAACCTTTTTGTTGCCGCTCTGTTTGCGACCGAACAACAGAAAACTTATTATAAGACCGCTGATAAACGCACCTAAAGCGGCAATGAATATAGCAAGTTTATCATTATCCGGCTTTTCATTTTTTTCTTTGGTAACCGGAGCTTGAGGTTGCTTTTCCGGCTCGGAACGTGTGACCTGTTCTTTTTCCGGAAACGATATATTTTCATAGGCGGCATTCGGAGCAACATCTATACTTTCACTCTCCACCACCGCATACTCCGTCTTGCGGGTTTTTACGTTAAACCACGGAATTTTAATTTCCGGCAAGGTCATTTTTCCGCTTTTTTGCGGAATATACACCACTCTCACGGTTTCTTGCGAAACAAACTTACCATCATGCACCGCCGAAGAATATTGCGGTTTATCCGGATATTGTTTCCACCCCGGATTATCCGGAAACTCTATATCCGGCAATCTGTTCTCGGACACACCCGAAGCAACGACGGTAACATAGCGCGCAACGGTTTCCCCGACCTTAAATTTAGGATTTTTATCTTCCCACTCCGAAGTTGCCACCAAAATTTCGGCCGGAACCCATTGTTTACCGGCATAATCCTCCGGTACCGGTTTAACATTTATTGTTTCAATATCCGATCTGAACATTACCGGCTTTTGAACACCCATAAAGTCCGGCATTCCCATATCAAAGAATTGCATAATCTCATCACCGAAAGAACGCGGCGCATTTTTCTCACGCACCATATAATAACCGTCTATTACCGCTCGCGGCAACTCGACATTACCGCTTTTAAGCGGCGTCAGAGTATAGAAAAACTGCGTAATATTTTCACCGCTCTTGCGGCTGACCTCCGGTTGTTTCAAAACTTTGATTTCCCAATCATCGCTGTTTTCAAAATAAGGCTCTCTGCTGAATTGCAAATTGCGATTGTCCTTTATGTTCAACACCGCAGTGATTTCTTGTTCTATATACGGACTTTTTTCTGCAAAATTCCATGTCGCTTCAAAAAAGGCGTTTTCCTGCTGATTATTATTTTCAGCGGAAGTGTTATCCGCTTTTTTCACGGCGGCTTTGCCTGATAACACTTCTATATCTATCGGTTGCGTGGCATATTTACCGGCCTTAATCGCCGGGATGGTTATTTTGCCCTCGCTTTTCGGCAACAAGGTCAGGCGCCACTCTCTTCTTTGCGACATTACCCCGTTAATGATTTGCGAATTTATGGAAGATGAAGTATCCCTTATATCAAAATCTTGTTGCAATGCACTCAAATCCGGCATCAAAGAATTACCGTCATTACCGTCGTAAAATATACGAAACTCCACAGATTCGCCATAGGCCACCTGCTTATTATCAACACTTGCGGTCAACTCCGCCGCCGCCAATGTAAACGGAAACATTACCAAACACAATATTAGCAAAACATTTGTTTTAGACATCTTCCACCTCATTTATTCTTATATCTGTTCAGTTGATATTCTTTTTTTATCAATGCTCTCAGTAATCCGCCTTTATCTTCGGGAACATCACGGAATTTTTGCAACCTTGCTTTTATTTTTTCTTTTTGTTCGTCTGATTTTGCACCCGCCTGTGTTTGCAAAGCTTTAGCCTCTTGTTGTCCTTGTTCGTCTTCGTTACCGTACATGGATTGCTTTTCGGCTTCGGCATCATTTTGTGCCTTATCGTCTTCTTTGTCTTCGGCCTTGTTCTGATTCTGTTGTTGTTTCATATCCTTATCTTTATCATCGGAACCGTTGCCGTCACCGTCGGGATTTTGTTGCTGTTCGCCGTCTTGCTGTTCAGTGTTCTGTTTTTGCTCGTTTTTATCTTCCCCTTCTTGCGGCTTTTTATCCTGTTTGGCATTTTGATTTTGCTTATCATCGGCCTGAGCTTGCTGATTTTGTTGCTGTTCCTGAGATTTACCTTCTTCTTTATCCTCTTGTTTATCTTGTTGCTGATCTTGTTTTTGGTCAGCCGAAGACTGTTGTTGTTCCTGCTGTTTATCTTGTTTGGAATCCTGCTTATTTTGCTGGTTATTTTTGTTTTGATTTTGTTGCTGTTGTTGCATTTTCTTCAAATATTCCAAATTAAAACGTGCATCTTCAAAATTCGGATCTTCTTGCAAAACCTGCTCATATTTTTTTATTGCTTCGTCAATTTTACCGGATTTTGCCAAAGCATTACCCTGATTATACAATGATGTATTATCATCCCTCTTGGCAAATTCCCCTAAGGCTTTATCGTATTTACCGTCTTTATAAAGTGCGGCAGCCCTCCAAGCGTCAATATCAAATTTTTCCGCCGCCTTTGCGTATTCTTGTTTTTCAAAATTCCGCATAGCCTCCTGATTATTGTTCAAAAACCAACCGGCTTCGGCAGAAGAAATGCCAAACAACAATACCACACTTGCAATCAACACTCCTTTGCGGAAATAATACAATAGCAACAATGCCGGCAACCAGAACAAATAGTACCCCATATCTTCCCAAACCGTTTGCATATTTTCGCTTTGTTTCAACTCTTTGGCGTATATATTGTTTATCTTGTCCGTAAGCGGTTGCAGATTCTGCTTATAATCCAAATATATTCCCTGCCCTTTATCGGCTATCATTTCAAGTTTTTCGTTTTTATCGGCGCTTATTTTGATGATATTGACTTCAAAACCATCGTTACCTGCTTTAACCGCACTTTCCAACGCCGCATCAAAACGCTCGCCGACATCGGCGGTCAAAATTATCAAATTTCCGCTCTCGTAACCGGCTTTTTTCATACGCTCAACCGCCAAATCAATAGCTCTGTCCAATCTGTCACCGTTTTCCGGTAACACATCTTCATCAAGTTGGGAAAGCAAATTTTCAATAAGCGAAGTATCTTCCGTCAGCGGTGAAATAACAAACGGCTCTCTACTGTATACCAAAAGTCCGCTCTCGGTAGAATTGAAACTTTCAAGCATATCTTTAACCACATATTCGGCACGCACTATTCTGCTCGGAGAAACATCTTTGGCCCACATGTCCGTTGACATATTTATCATTATCATCACCGGATTATCAACACTCAACGCCGGATTTTGTTTTTTTACCCATGTCGGACCGGCTAAGGCCATAACCGTCAAAAATACAATGACCGACAACAACAAATAAGGGAATTTACGCTGTTTGTTGTGCCCTTTTACCAATAAAAAATCAAGCAGGTGTTCATCGCAAACTTCGGCCCAAGAAGATTGCACCGCATCATTTCTGAGCCAACGATAGCCGAAAACAAACGGCAATATCAGAGCGATAAGCCAATAAGGACGCAGAAAATGAAAATCTTGCAACCAATCCATCGTTACACCCTTTTAAACAAAACAAACATCAACAAAAACAACAAGATTGCCAAACCGGCAGGATAATAATACAAATCTTTTCTTTCTTGTACAAATCGTCCTTCATGCTCCTGAGCCTCAATTTTATTTATCTCATCATAAACTTTGACCAACGATTGTACGTCTTTGGCTCTGAAATAACGACCTTGTGTTACTTCGGCCAAATGTTTCAAGCCTTCTTCATCCAAATCCTGCTTAACCGGTATATTAAACAAACCGCCCCAAAACGGCTGACTGTCGCTGCCGACACCGATTGTATATATCTTAACTTTCTCCTGCTCGGCAAGTTTCACCGCCTGCGGAAAAGATAAACTGCCGTCGTTGTTTTCACCGTCGGTGAGCAATATGATAAGTTTATTATGAAGTTCTGTATCTTCGGCCGCCAAGTTTTTCAAGGCAACACCGATGGCATCGCCGATGGAGGTGGAATTTCCGGCCATACCGGCATCAACACTAAATAAAACTTCTTTGAGCGACTGCTTATCATAGGTGAGCGGAACTTGCTGATAAGCACGCGTACCGAACAAAACAAGGCCTGTCCTGTCTTCAGTGCGTTCATCAACAAATTGCGCAATAACACTTTTAATGGCTTCCAGACGGGTAAAATATCTGTTCTGATAATTAAAATCCCGTTCGTTCATTGAAGTTGAAATATCGGCAACCAACATAATATCACGCCCTTCGTGGCGTACCTTTAACGGCTCTCCTACCCATTGCGGTCGGCTCAAAGCCAAAGTCACCAAACACCACACCAATGCCAAACCGAACACGCCCAGCCAGGAAACTTTGTTTGCAACCGACTGAAAATAACGACGTGATTTGCTTTGTTCTTTTATTCGGATAATATCACCTACAAACGGAACTTTTAACGCATCACCGTACATTTTGGCGGCAATCGGCAAAACATAGTAAGAAACAAACGGCAATAAAACAAGCCACAACATATCCGGATTAGCAAGCGTTATCATAGATTTTCTCCTATCCAGTCATAGCAAAAACGCCATAATTTCTGTTGTTTTTCTGCACTGTAATCGGCAGAATCTTCCTGCATAAAAGGAGCATTTTTAAGCAATTCGGCCGTTTGTTCATCAAGTTGTTTTTTGCTTTTGGAATTCAAAAAGGCAATCCAGTCATCACCAAACAAAGAAACCGCTTGCGGATATTGCCTTATGCACACACGGCGCAAAATTTCCGACATTTTCACCACCGCCGACAAACTGTGATTGTCATGCAAACCCTGCAACAATTTACGAGCATAAATCGCGGCACTGGTCTTGCGTATCCATAAAATCAATTTAATTAAAAAAAACAGAGTAACGGCAAGTAATAAAATTCCCCACCAACCGTATGCCAGCGGAAAAACGGAAATTTCATCGCTCGGTAAATGTATGTCTCGCAATTCCGGCAGGTTACTATCCATTTTTGCCATTATCTCCTTTCACTCTTTTTCTAAATGTAGGTTTGAAAACAACAAATATCAAGCCTTGTATTTTCTCCGATTAACGCCGTGCGTACTTAGGCTTTCTGGCCGGAACTCTCACCGGCTTAATATTAGGAGCCGATACCTGTTTATTTTTGCGCAACGTAGCGGCCGAGTTTCGCGGCGGATAAATTATCTTCCCCTTATATTGGGTTGCCGATTCGCTTTGAACATCTTTATTTTCGGCAACGGTATTTTCTTTTTCGGCCGTTTCTTCCCTTACAGGTTCCTCTTTTGCCGTTGCTTCGGTCGTTGTAGTTGTCGGAGCCGCAACCGTTACATTTTCTTCCGGTTTATTTTCGGCTTGTTCACCTTTATTTTCTTCTGTTGCCGAAACTTGAGAATCGTTTGCCGGTTCGCCGCTTTGTTCTGTTTCGGATACTTCAGTTTCTTTATTTTCTTCGCCTTCCTGCTGTTCTTGAATCTTACCGGCCAAAATCTCGGCAGTGTGTCCCAACTGTTTTTCTTCCGGCTTTTTAACTTCCGTTTTACCGATTTGTTCAACCATACCGTCAATCTGTTTCACACGACGCTTAAATTCGGCCAACTGTCCGCCGTACAAATCATTACCGGTAGCAACTTTAGCCTTAAGCGGGTTGATACGCTGTCCGTGACGCAATATTTCAAAGTGCAGGTGCGGACCGGTAGAACGTCCGGTACTGCCGACGTAACCGATAATTTGTCCCTTTTTAACTCTTACTCCCGGACGGATTCCCGAGGCAAAACGTTGCATATGTCCGTAGGCGGTTTCATATTCCGAATTGTGACGAATTTTTACGAAATTACCGTATCCGTTAACATAGCGTGCCATTTCAACCGTACCGTTACCGCTGGCAAAAATAGCGACTCCTTTAGGTGCGGCATAATCTACACCGCTGTGGAACTTGGTGGTTTTATATATCGGGTGACGGCGGAAACCGAACAATGAAGATATACGGGCATTTCTCATTGCCAACGGTTTAATATCCAAACCGGTTTTCTTGGCCTGACCGCGCTCGTCATAAAAATTATCTTTGAAACGATATATGGTATAAGTATTGCGTCCCGATTTAAACGACGCATACAGCAAAGCACCGGTTTTCACCACATCTCCGTTAGCCGCTTTGCTCACATCAAATTTTACCTTAAACGTATCTCCTTTATGAATATCCGTGCGGAAATTAATTCGGTGCGACATATTATTAATGATTTCATTTGTCAGTCTTTGTGATACTCCCGCATTGATAAGCGATGCGGAAACCGAACCGTTGACCGTTCCGCTGACAACTTTTACATCATGAGAAAACTTTTCATGGAACGCCTTAGCTTCGTATTTATCATATTCGTTCATCCGCAAAACATATTTACTGCCCCGCTCCGGTTGAATGGTCAAGGTATCCAAGGCTTCCAACTGACGGGATTGAATATCAAAGGTAGCGGTTAATTCGATATATTGGCCGACTTTCAAGTTACGAGCGTCAAACACTTTACGAAAAACGTTATAGGCTTCCGTAGCATTTTTGGTATCCATACCGAGTCTGGTGAGCATACCGATGAAGGTATCACCGGATTTAACCACCAAAACGCGTCTTTCTTTTTGATAGATTCCCGAAATTTCGCCGTAATCTTTCTGATATTTAGGCTTGGAAGAAACCGGCATAATAACATTGCTGTCTCTTTGGGTCGGAGTGAATTTTTGATTTATTATATGATTTTCGCTCAACAACTCAATTTCATTTACCTGTATATAAGCAAGTTCAAACGGATTATCTTGCACCGAATCGTTAAATGCCGGATTAAACACGTTTGTACCAAAGTCATAATTTTCATCATAGCTGTGATAAATCGGCAATTTAGGCTTATCGGAATTAGTTTTATTGATAAGGGACAACAGCAAAGCGCATGTAATGGCAAAAGCATAGCCGGCCAGCAGCATCGTTTCAATACGGCGGCGACGAAGTTTTTTTCTCAAACTGTTAAAAGCAGGCATACCCTTATCCAATTCATCAATAATTCAGCGGTATCATACTTTTTTTGAAATTTTATGCAAGCAGATAATAAAGTTATACCATACCGAAAACGACTTTTTCCACAACAGATGAAAAAAAAATACAAAAACACAAAAAAAATGTTGCATTTTAAAAAATAGTTGTATATAAAGCATGAGTACTGCATGGGGGCGTAGTTCAGTTGGTTAGAATGCATGCCTGTCACGCATGAGGTCGCGAGTTCGAGCCTCGTCGCTCCCGCCATTAAAACAAAAAGAGTGCCTTTACGGCACTCTTTTTGTTTTAAATCACTGAAGGAGATTGGCTCGAACGAGCGACCGTAGGGAGCGAGCCGGAGGAAAACAAACAACCTCAAAATGTTGTTTGTTGACGACGGGCGAAGGTTGCTTTTGAGCAAGGGAAGCGATAGCGACCACAGCGAAAAATCGCAACCGAGTGACCGAAGCGAAGTTAGCAAGCGCGAAAGCGCGAGCTTACGGAGCAAGAAGAGCCTCGTCGTCATTTTTTTAAAGAAAAAAAACGTTGTTACAAATTTATGACACATTAACAAATACCAATCAGCCCAAGTAAACGCACTAAGGCGGTGGATGTCGTTAACTGTAATCAACACGAAATACAGCTCACATATTCGTGCAAGCCTTATTTTTGTGAGCATCCACCATTCGGTGTCTGCCCTATGACGTAATATCCAATTGCTATCGAACAACAGTTATTACCGCCCGTGTTGATATGGTTTAACGATTACCAGTTGAAGTTCGGGCAAACCGCAACACTATGCACTATAAAGCATATAATCTTAAAAAATCAATAAAAAAGGCTAAAAAGTACAACAACGCTCATTAACATTGAAATTGTAGTTAACGCCCATAATGCTCTTGTAATTCGCTAAAAAGTATTTTATAAGTATAGGAAACATTTTTTATGAGGATATAATGAAATTATCAATTACAGGGGCATTGGCCTTTTTGCTTTTAATAAATGTGGCTCACGCCGCCGATGACTGGCAACAGGAAGTGGCAAATTTGCGTGAGGACGTACAAGTATTACAAAGACGAGTTAAAGCAAAATTTGAATCCGGCGTTTCCGCCGAAACAAACGATTTGCAAGTTCGTTCCGGCAAACGCGGCGAAGCTGTCCGAGAATTAAATATCCGTATGGATGATTTGGAACACCAAACCTCGGAAAGTGCGGCAGAATTTGAAAAAATAAGTCGTGATATAGAAATCAGAATTAAAATGATTGAAGGAAAAGAAATACCTGCAAATTTGAGCGCACCTGCACCGAATATTCCGCAAACTTTTGAAGCTCCGGTTGCCAGCGAAGCTGCCCGCACCGTTGTCGGTGATGAAATTCAAAGCGGAGATTTGGCGCCGATTGATGATTATAATGATATGCAATATGAATATTAGGAGTAGTATAAAATGAAAAAATTGTGTTTATGTGCATTGTTCGGCGGTGTGTTATTGGCAACATCACCTCTTAAAGCCGCAGATTGGCAACAGGATATAAACGATTTGCGTAAAGATATACGCGAATTGCACCAAAAATTATACAGTATGGATGAAAAACCGGCCAATACCGAAAACTCCGGCAACGCACAAATGCGCGATAAAATTGACGAGTACGGAGCCACACTGCACCATATCAACGAGCGTATGGATGAGCTTGAAAAGAAAATCAAGCAATACAACGATAATTTGGATAAATTCAATAAGAAAACCGATGTACGATTGAAAGTTTTGGAAAGTCGAAAAGCCGGAATTGAAACTCCCGTTGCGGCGGCTCCGGCTTCGGATTTTAGCGAGCCGACACCAAGTACACCTTCCGGAGTGGTCAACGGCAATAAACCGGAAGATATGTATTCCGCCGCCATGCAGGCCTACAATAACGGGCTTTATGATGAAGCGGAACTCGGTTTTGAAGATATTATCAAACAATTTCCGTCCCATAATTTAGCCGGTAATGCACAATATTGGCTCGGCGAAGTTTATACTAAACAGGGAAATCTTAACAAAGCGACGGCCGCATTTAAAAAAGGATACGAAAAATACAAAAACGGTAATAAAGGGGCAGACAGCCTTTATCGCTTAGGTGTTACGCTTGCCAATCAAAAAAATACCAAAGGAGCTTGCGTAGTGTTTATGAGCTTTGCCGGAGAATTTCCGAAAGCCAATGCCGATTTAAGCAACAAAGTAAAGGCCGAAGCAAAGAAACTCGGGTGTAAATAATTGCAAGAGTTTTTAGTCAAACATAATATCAAAGAAAAAACTTTGGCGGTAGCCGTGTCCGGCGGTGCCGATTCTTTGGCTTTGGTTTTAACGGCACATGAACAACTTGCCGTTTACGGATACAAAATCATTGCTCTGACTGTTAATCACGGACTGCGTAAAAGCGCACAAAGTGAAGCCGAATACGTGGCACAAATTATGCACCTTAATAATATAGAACACCATATTTTGGTGTGGCAAGGAGAAAAACCGCAGAGCGGAATTGAAGAAGCCGCACGCGAGGCACGCTATTGCCTGATAAAAAATTGGTGCGATGAACACAACGTAAAAGTGTTGTTGGTAGCTCATCATTTATATGATCAGGCCGAAACTTTTTTAATGCGCCTGCAACGCGGCAGCGGATTGCAAGGACTGTGCGCAATAAGAGAAGTGAGCGATTATGACGGATTGAAAATTTTACGCCCGTTATTAAAGACAAATCCTCAGGTATTGAAAGATTATCTGCGCGCAAAAAATATAAAATGGATTGAAGACGAGTCTAACCAAGATACCAAATATTTACGCAATAAAATTCGTAAATTCTTACCGATATTAAGCGAAAATATCGGCATTACCGCCGAACGTTTAAGCGAAGCAACCGCTAATTTACAAAGCGCGGATAATTTTATTGAAAGTCAGGTTGACAAGTTATTCGGGCAAACAATCACACAGTACGGCAGCGAAGTTTTTTGTTTTGCTTACGGTGAATACCTTAAATGGCATCCCGAAATAAAATTCCGTGTCATCGCAAGGCTATGCAAAAAGCAATATATTCCGCGTGCCGACAGTGTTATGGCTGCCATAAATGCATTAAACAAACTGCCCTTTAGCGGTCTGACTTTGGGCGGCCGAGAAATTTTTACGGCCTACGGCAAAGTTTGGATTGTGCCGGAAGTTTGCGCAAAACATAAATCATCAAGATGCAAATGGGAAGAATTCGTAACCGCAAATCCGCAATATAAAAATATCAAAATACCGCATAAAGCACGATTGGTTTTACTAAATGCAGGAGAAAGAAAATGATATATAACGGTTTGTCCGACATTGCCGATAAATTTGATTTGTTTCTCTTTGATGCCTACGGTGTGTTTTGGGAGGGAAACGGTTTTTATTCTAACAGCCGCGAAACAATGGCCGAGTTGGTAAAACAAGGCAAAACCGTGGTTATTATTTCCAATACCACCATGTTGCAAAACGATATAGTAACCACTTATGAAAAACGCGGATTATTGCAAAAACGCGATTATAATTACATTATGACTTCCGGAGATTTGTTACGCTCTCGCCTGCTTAAAGGCGATATAACATTTAAGTCCTGCGCCAACCCTATCAAATACTATGTTATCGGATTACCGCATAAAAAAGCCTTTGCCGACAGTAAATATGTACAGGTTAACGCTTTGGAAGAAGCAGATTTTGTTTATTGCGGTGTGCCTTTTATGTTTGATGCCGAAGTGGAAAAATACCCGCAATACAAGTCACAATATTGGCCGGTAAAAAATCGGGAAAGTATGGGTATGATGTGGGATACATTAACCGCCGAGCCTTTTGTTGAAATTGTTGAAAAAGCAGTGGCGCTGAATAAACCGGTATTAAATGCAAACCCGGATTTTACCGCCAAAGAAGGTCATCCGCTCGTTCCGGATTCCGCCGCCGTTTTCGTGGTAAGAAACGGAACAATAGCTGAAATGTTCAGAAAACGCGGAGCCGAAGTCTTGGAATTCGGCAAACCTCATGCCAATATTTATGAATATGTATTTGAGATTTTGCGCGGTAAGAAAATAAATATTGATAAGTCACGCACTTGCATGATAGGTGACACCGTACGCACCGATGTCAAAGGAGGCATCAATGCCGGAGTTACCCCGGTTTTATGTATTGAAACCGGAGTTACGGCCGAAGAAATTTTAAATGGAAATTCGGTGGAAAATCTTTGCAAAATTGAAAATGTTGATGTACAACAAGTCATACAAATTAAAAGTGTGGGAGGCTGTTAATATGGCTTTTGAATTGGTTTCCGGATTGGCGGTAAAAGATTTTATTATGGATTTGAAACTCTGCCGCGTATTGTTTGAAGACAATAAATATTACCCTTGGATTTTTCTGGTACCGATGAAGGAAAACACCAAAAATATGACCAACCTGACAATGGAAGAAAGATTTCAGCTGATGCGCGAAATTGCATTGGCCGAAAAAGTTATGTTTAAGCTTTTCCCTTGCGACCAAGATAATGTGGCGATGATAGGCAATATGACACCGCAACTTCATGTTCACGTTGTTTGCCGCAAAAAGGGAGATCCGGATTGGCCGGGTACGGTTTGGAATTCGGCAAACGCCAAATATGAGCCGCAGGAAAAAGCCGCTATAATCGCAAAAATAAAACAAGAATTAACCGCGGAAATGCAAAATCCGCAATATGGCATAATTTAAAGAAAGGACGATGAATATGAGCCGAGTTATTACTTTAATGCCGGTCAGATTGGCCGCTACCAGATTGCCTAACAAGCCGCTTCGTATGATTAACGGCAAGACAATGGTACAACGCGTTTATGAAAATGTTAAAAATGCGCTTGATACCGATATTGCTATTGCGGCCGGAGATCAGGCTATTGTTGACGAGTGTAAAAAATTCGGAGCTACCGCAATTTTAACCGATCCGAATTTACCGAGCGGAACCGACAGAATTGCCGCCGCCTTAAAAATTTTGGATCCGGACGGCTCAAAATATGACGTAGTGGTTGATTTCCAAGGCGATAATATTAACGTTGACCCTAAAGTGACCTTACCGCTTGTTGAAATGGTACAGCGTACCGGCTGCGATATTGCCACTTGCGGTATGATTATCAACTCGGAAGAAGATAAAAACAACCCTAATGTGGTTAAAATCATTATGGGCTTAAAAGAAGGTGAAAAAGAAGGTCGTTGTCTGTATTTTACCCGTGCAACCGCACCATATACCCGCAATCCGGAAAAATGCCCTAATCAGGATTTGTATTACCACATCGGAATTTACGTTTTCAAAGCCGCTTCTCTGCAGAAGATGGTATCATTGCCGACCGGCGTATTGGAAAAACGTGAGGCTTTGGAGCAATTACGCGCTTTGGAAAACGGCATGGAAGTACGTGCCATGTTGTTAGACCATATTAAATTGGTGGAAGAAGCTCCGGCAGATATCAACACCGAAGAAGATTTGGTTAATGCTCTGCCGTACATAAAGTAAGCCGATTATCTTAATAAAAATCAATAAAGCCGGAATAAATCCGGCTTTATTTTGTTTAGTGAATATATTTTTCCATCAAATGGATTGTGCCGAATTTTCTCAGTTCCTGCTTTGGCGTAAAATCAAAGAAATTTACGTTTATTTGCGTGTTTACCGTACTGTTATATTGGCGCTTTCGCAAATCTATTTTATGTTTCAGCGATGAGGCGGCTCTGATTCTGTCTCCGCCGATGTGTCCGCGCGCCATAAAGGTCGTATCCACAAAAAAAGTACGCCGGTCAAGTTGCACTCTGTTCCATGCGTGTCCGGCATCTTTATTTATATCTCTGCGAGTATAATTACGTTTAATCATATTTTGATTTTCCAAAACATACCCTCTGACATATTCCACACCCGACACACCGGCAATTTTGGCCATATCTACAAAGAGCTGAGCAAAATCCGTGCATATACCGGTCCGATATTGCAAAACGTCGTATTGATAATTCATTTCCTTCATATCCGTTTTACCGGAATTATATTTGTAGCCGTCATACGCAATATGAGAAGCAATCCAATAGGCTATAACCTTCAGTTTATCGTAGTCGCTACTGTAAGGACGCGTAAGATATTTGGTAAGTGTATATCGATTAGTTGCCACATGATCCGGCGCATTAAAAGCATGATTTTCTATTGACGAAGCACCGTACGCAGGGACGGAAGAAAATACAAAAAACATCAACACCGTCAGCAGAAATTTTTTCATGTTTTGCACCCCGTTTAAGCGGTAGTTTTCTGTGTCAAATCCGGCTTTTGAGCAACCGTTACATACCCGTAAACCGGACTTTCGGCCTCGTTACGCAAAATATGGCGTTCCGAAGAAATCAACTTGAGCCCTGCACTCTTTAAAACTCTTTCCACATAGGAAGGATTATGTACAAAGCGTCCGCTCGGAGCCATATAAAAATCATCTTTATTGATTTCATTTTCGGAAAAAGTGAAAACAAACAAACCGTCCGGAGTCAAAGAACGAGCCACTCTCACAAACGCTTTGGTCAAATCACCGAAATAAGTTAAAACATCGGAAGCCACTATTACATTGAAGAAATATTCGCTGTTTTCCATATAATGGCATAAATCGTCGCAAAACAGTTCGGCGTATATCTTTTTCTCGCGGGCTATATCCAGCATTTTCTCGGACAAATCAACGCCGATTAATCCGCGCATAGTGGCAAACTTTTTAATTTTTTCACCGCACAAACCGGTACCGCAACCCAAATCAAGAATATGATACTTGGTAAATATTGAAGTTTTGAGATTATTTTCCAAAGCCTCTCGTATCAAATCCGGAGCCTGATATTCCAGACTTGCCAAGGTTTTTTCAAAATCCGGAGCAAACGAATCAAAAGTTTCCTTAATAAATTCGGCATCGGATTCTTGCAGTGCCTTACCGTTAATCAAAGCATTTGCCATGTGTTGAACAATTTTATTATCCGGAAAGAATTTGAGCCACTTAGCGGCATACTTTTGTGCCAAATCTTTACTTTTTTCGGAATAGCATTCATAGAGCAAATATCCGAAATTGAGTTGTGCCGCGCCCGAAGCTTCCGGCAGGTTTTTGATATAGCGCCATGCAAACAAAACGCAATTTTCCCAATCGCTCAAATAATGGTACGTATCGCTCAGCGAATTAAGCAAATCAATATTTTCGCCGTCCAGTTCAAAAGCTCTGACATACATATCAATCGCTTTTTCATATTTGCCCATGGCATTAAGCGAATTGGCCGCCAAAATATGAGCGGCAACACTTGACGGGTGACGTTGCAAAGATTTCTTGGCAAATTCCAAAGACAGAACATATTTGCCCAAGCAATAATAAGTGTTGGCAATATTAATCATGGCAATATAGCTGTTCGGATTATTGCTATACATTTCCTGATAATATTCCAGTGCAGTTTCATATTTGGATTCGCAAAATGCAATATTCGCCAAGTTTTGCAAAGCAGAAGTATTTTTCGGGTTTATATCTAAAACCCGACGGGCATAATCTTCGCATTTTTCAAAGTCTTTAAGCTCGTAATAAGTGGTAGATAAATTCAAAAGTGCCGCTTCCGATTTGCGGTTTATGCGGAGAGCTTCCAAATAATATTCCGTGGCCAAATCTTTATTACCCAAAGAATCGTTACAAATACCGCAGGCAATGGCATAACTCTCGTTTTTAGGATTCCCCTGAAACAAAAGTTGATAAATTTCAAGAGCTTTTGCAAACTCTTTATTACCAAAAAAAGATGAAGCCTGACGCTCTAAATTTTCCACTTTACCCTCTGTGCATATCTAATCGGCAGTGACTATAACATACATTTATATAAAATAAAAGTAAAAATACAAAAAAAATCAAAAAAAAAGAAAAAAAGTATTGACGGATAAAAATTATTATAGTAATAACATTTTCAGCCGATGGGGTTGTGGCGGAATTGGTAGACGCGCCAGACTCAAAATCTGGTTTCTTCGGAAGTGAGAGTTCGATTCTCTCCGGCCCTACCATCAAGTATCCTAACTTATTGAAGTTAGGATACATTTTTTTATTCAATTACCAAAAAATGATATGAAATCGCAAGTGTTACACAACCCTGTAACACAAGGCATCAAAAATGAACGGATTTAACCGACTCGTTAAACGGAACACAACCTACTACATAAGGGCAAGAATCCCCGATGAAATAAGGGATTTAACCCATAGAAACGAATTTATGTATTCTTTAAGCACGCATAACTATTACGAAGCACTGGAAAAAGTGCGAAAAGAGAGTTATAAAGTTGATTGTAAGATTAACTTTCTACGAGCATTAAAGATGAAGATTCAAAATAATGAGTTGATGTTGGAAGATAAAGATATTGATAAGTTGGTTATTCATCACTTGCGATTGATTGAAAGCACCTTTGAAAACAAGTATGATGATATTGCCAACGGAGATTATGATACAAACAATCTGTTGATTAACTCTCCACACCATTTGGAAAGAGCAAAGCAAGAATGTTCTGCTCCAAACGAAACGCCTGAATTGAAATGCGTAGAACTTTACATCAAAGAATATTTTGAAGAAATAAAGGATAAAAGAACAACCAACTATCAAACAGCAAAGATGATTGGCAGATTAAGTGAAGAAAACATTGCCATCATCAAAGATTACTCCAAACCTGCCGAATGGGTAAAGAATACGAGAACTGCTCTCAAAGGATTGGATAAGTATGTTAAAGATAAAACGAGTGAAGTAGTGAATGATGAAGGTTGGAATCATTCAATGAATCCAAGAATCAAGAGATGTTTGAAACAACTTGATGAAGAAAAACAGAAGGCAGCACAATCATCTACCGAAACACCTTGGAGAAAGGTATTCAAAGATTTTTCACAAGTTAAGAAGAACAACAATATTGATGATAGTTCCATAAACGAGAATGAGGTATGTTTAGATACTATCTTTACAATATTGGAAAAGAAGTATGTTGAATCCATAAACTATGATGATTGTAGCAACATTTCCAACTGGATACATCAACTTCCCAAACGCTGGCAGAATCATTGTAAGCGAGAACAACTTGCGGAGATAGTGAAAAATGGAAACGATTTGGTGAAGATATCTAAAACAACGATAAAAAAGTATCTTCAAACTTTCAAAGAGTTCCTAACATTTTGTAGAAAACGCCGGATTATTAGAGATAATTTCAGTGATGATTTTGATATGCCACAGCGGTTTGAGAGAATCAAAATTGAAACATTTACCAAGAATGAGTTGAAAACAATTTTTAATCCTAAAACATATCCTAAAAGGAAAAACATTTATAACTCTCCAAGGTATTGGATTCCGTTGATTGCCTTATATACTGGGATGCGATTGAATGAGATATGCCAGTTGTATTGTGATGATGTGAAATATGAAAACAGAGTTTGGTATTTCCAACTAACAGATGAACGCCCCGACCAGCATTTGAAGAATAAGCAATCAAAAAGAATTGTTCCTATTCATCCTAAATTGATAGAGTTTGGTTTGATTGATTATTTGAGAGAAACTCGTAAGGATAAAAAAGAAAGATTATTTTACAAGTTAATGTATGATAAGAAGAATCACTACGCTCATCCGATAAGCACTTGGTTTGGAAGATATTTGAAAGAACTACACCTCAAAAAGCGTTCAAAAGTATTTCATAGCATTCGCCACACAACCAAAACATTTCTCCGTGATTGTAGGATACCATTGGAATACCAAAATGCTATTTGCGGATGGAGCGGTAAAGATACAGGGCAAAAAGTTTATGCCGGTTCTGTTCCGGTGAAAATATTGTATGAAGAAATCTGTAAGTTAGATTATCCGTTCTTAAATGAGAACTTGGAAAAGATTAAAGAGTTGAATAAAGAATAATAACTTTATGAAAAAAATTGACATTTAAAAACTTGACATTTGCAAGAACTGGTGATATATCTTTAA
>Ga0265298_10001001_pt1 | contig 41910 bp, 34 predicted proteins | sample AusTroGonzalo_MG_3_FD_193486 | JGI IMG/M metagenome (GOLD analysis project Ga0265298, IMG submission 193486) | Bovine rumen microbial communities from tropical cattle in Woodstock, Queensland, Australia - Gonzalo_01 | ecosystem: Host-associated > Mammals > Digestive system > Stomach > Rumen ... | reverse complement strand
GCGTTAAAGGTCAAATTATTAAAATCTTTTCTTTTTTTGAAATCAAACCAATAAGCTGCCCCATCTATGTAAGGTTTCAAAAAATACTTGTGACCTCCTCTTAACTTTTCCTCCTTCTCTTTTGTCTTTAACAAACTATATACAGGTTTCCCCCATCCTTCAATATCAACAAAGCCAATATAGATATTCGGATTCTCTTCATTAAAATACACTCCCATCCAACCAAAGGTTTCTTTGATTTTTTGTTTCTTGAACTCCACATCAAAATATTTACCCATTACACCTTGGCGGGGAGTCCTGAATGTATTACCGCCCTGATGAGTATCATAATTAGAATTATATACTTGTGAAGAGTATTCTTCTGTGTCTAATGCAAATACCTCATCTAAAACATTATAGAACTCATACAATGAGTACATTCCATCCAAATTCATAGGCTTTGTAAATATTTCAATAGAACAAACATTTTTTATATATGACAAATAACCGTCCCATAAATTCCTTTCTGATTGCGGCACTTTCTTCTTTTGAAGATAACTCTTTTTAAGATAACAATAAAATTCTGTCCACGTATGAATAATATATGGCTTGTGTTTCATGGGATAGTTCGTAATATAGCCAAACCTATCCGGTGAGACTTTAAACGTGGATGTATATTTCTCAAAATGTTGATTTTGATCATATATTTTATTTTCAACTACATAAGTATTACCATTGTATTGAAAATGAAAGTCAGGACGACTGTCATCCTCTGACTTTTCTCTTTCAATAAATACTTCAGAAAAAGCCACACCTGGAAAGAAGAATGACAAGAAAGCATCCAAAAATGTATCAGATGTCTGCAGCATAGCCCATGTAACATCGGACAAATCATTTTCTTTTCGCATTCTTTCAGCTATGCAGTCAAAAAAATCTATAAAAACTGAATCTTTCATCCTCAACATCTTTATTTGTCTCTTCTCAACTGCCCGATAATAAATCCTCTTAATGTCGTATAGTACTTGTCTGCCGGTACATTTGGCACACCGTTTGTCTCTCCGAAAAACTCTGCATTGGCTTTTGTCAAATCCTTGTTGGCTGCCTTTTTGTACGCCGCATAACGGGTCTGCCAATATGCCAGCCGTTCAGGCTCACTCATCTCCACCTTGCATTGTCTGACCGCCTGCCCGAACGCGTTGCTGTTGGCCTTTTGACCTTCTGTCATCTTCTTCGGATCCAAATGCAACGGATAATTGCTCACTACCGTTCTGCCATGCCGATGCGTAGTGTAGAACTTGCTGTCCCCTGTGAGACGGCCTTGAAGTTTGTTCAATAATATGTCTAATTCTGCCTTTGCCATTTTTCTAATAATTAGTCTCCATTTACCTGTTAATCTGCTTCCTTTCTGCTATCAATCTGCTGTCAAACACGTACTCGACACGTACTCGAGACGTAAACGAGACGTAATCGGTCCGTACTGTCTCCGTACTAATCCTCTCTGGTGATCTTGGCGCCGATGGCATTGAGACGGTGCTCGATGTCCTCGTAACCGCGGTCGATCTGGTCGATATGGTCAATGCGGCTGGTGCCTTCGGCACTCATGGCGGCGATGAGCATGGCGATACCGGCGCGGATATCAGGGCTGGTCATCGTATGATGCTTCAGTTTGCGGGTGTGATCATGACCGATGACCACCGCCCGGTGCGGGTCACAGAGGATGATCTGGGCGCCCATGTCAATCAGTTTGTCCACAAAGAAGAGGCGGCTCTCGAACATCTTCTGGTGAATGAGTACCGATCCGCGTGCCTGCGTGGCGACAACCAGGATGACGGACAGCAGGTCCGGCGTCAGTCCGGGCCACGGTGCGTCCGCCACGGTGAGGATGGAACCATCAAGGAAAGACTCTATCTGGTAATGCTCCTGCGCCGGGATGATGAGGTCGTCACCGTCCACCTCAATGCGGATACCGAGTCGGCGGAAGGCATCGGGAATGATACCCAGGTCACGATAACCGACCTTGCATATACGCAGTTCCGAACCGGTAATAGCCGCCATGCCGATGAACGAACCCACCTCAATCATATCCGGCAGCAACGTGTGCTGCGTGCCGTGCAGTTCACGCACACCTTCGATGGTCAGCAGGTTAGACCCAACTCCGCTGATCTTCGCGCCCATCTTATTGAGCATCTTGCACAACTGCTGCAAGTACGGTTCGCACGCAGCGTTGTAGATGGTGGTCGTACCTTCCGCCATCACCGCGGCCATGATGATGTTCGCCGTACCGGTGACGGAGGCTTCATCCAGCAGCATGTATGCGCCCTTGAGGTGCCGGCCGTTGAAATGGTAGGCCAGCAGGTTCTGGTCGTACTCAAACGTGGCACCCAGATTGACCATTCCCTGGAAATGGGTGTCCAGACGCCGGCGGCCTATCTTGTCACCACCCGGCTTGGCGTAGGTCACTTCGCCCAGACGCGCCAACAGCGGACCGATGAGCATGACCGAACCGCGCAGTTTATTGCACTTCTTGAGGAAGTCCTTGCTGCGCAGGTAGGCCGTGTCCAGGTCGGTTGCGGTGAAGGCGCACTTGCCTTTCGCCAACCGCTCCACCTTCACGCCCATGGACGCAATCAGGTCGATGAGATTATTGACGTCCAGTATATCCGGCAGATTGTCAATGACTACCGTCTCTTTGGTCAGTAACACAGCGCACAGCACCTGCAGCGCTTCGTTCTTGGCTCCCTGCGGAGTGATGGAACCATGCAGTTTATGTCCTCCTTCTACAATAAAACTAGCCATTTTTTATTTACGATTTAACGATGAACACTTTTCCGATTTAACGATTTATTGACGATTGACACTATTGATGATTTATATGTAATTCACCTCCGGATGTATATCTATTCCGAACTTGTCCTTGACGCTTTGGCTGACCGCCGCAGCAAGGTCGATGATGTCCTGTGCGGTGGCGTTATGGACATTGACAATCACAAGCGGCTGCTTGGGCCATACTTGCGCGCCGCCAAGCGTCTTGCCTTTCCATCCGCACTGGTCAATGAGCCATGCGGCGGGTATTTTCACGCCTTGCGGCGAGGGGAAATGCGGCATGTCGGGATATTGCGCAAGTAGTTCGTTCGCTTTCTCATCCGGCACAAAGGGATTCATGAAGAACGAACCGGCACTCCCCACTTCGCCCACTTTCGGCAGCTTGCCGTTACGCGTCTCTATGATCTCTTCGCGGGTCTTCGAGGCATCCCCTTTGGATACATGATAGACAACGGACGTGACGATATACTTTCCCTTCAGTTCGTGCTTGAAAGCGCTGTCGCGGTAGCCGAACCGGCATTCCTCATTGGTGAACACCCGCTCTTGCAGCGTCTCGACCTCCAGCGTGTGCACACGGATAATGACATCTTTCGCTTCCACACCGTAGGCACCCACGTTCTGCACCGCCGACGCACCCACTTCGCCCGGAATAAGACTCAGTTTTTCCATGCCGCAATAAGCCATGTCGGTCAACTGCGCAATCAGGTCATCGAGTCTGAGCCCGCTCTGTGCCTCCACCGTCTCATCATCCAAAAAACGCGCACGCGCCATACCGGAGTGCAGGATGACGCCGTCAAAATCCTTCGTAAACAGCAGATTGGAACCCTGTCCTATATGCAGGATCTTCTCGCCCTTGTATTGCTGCAAGGCTTGCTTCAACTCCTCTATACTGCCGTATTCAACGAATATTTTCGCCTTCGCATCAATGCCGAAGGTATTATACGGCAGCAATGATATATTTTCCTTAACTATCATATTCAGTCTGTACTCTGTCAGTGAACTTAGTGAACGGTCTGTATTCTGTGAGCGAAGCGGTCTTTTTATATACAACACGCATCGCTCGGCATTCTCCAATCGCCCCTCGGGGACAGTGATACACTAACTACTTTCGGGCCATCCGGCATGGCGCTGCGCTTGAACTGCTGCGTGAAGAAACGGCGCATGAAGGTAGCCAGCCATTTGTCGATGGTCGCTTCGTCGTACCGATCTTCGAACGCCTGCAGCGCCATGTATTTGATTTTCTCGCGGGTGAAGCCGAAGCGCAGGAAATAGAACAGGAAGAAATCGTGCAGGTCGTACGGTCCCACCTTGTCTTCGGTCTTCTGTGCTATCTCGCCGTTCTCGTCCGTCGGCAGCAGTTCCGGCGAAACGGGTGTCTCCACCACATCCAGCAATATACTGCGCATCGGTTCGCCGAACAGGTTCTCCGCCGCATACTGCACCAGATACTTGACCAAGGTCTTGGGTACACCGGCATTGACGCCGTACATGGCCATCTGGTCACCGTTGTAGGTGCACCATCCGAGCGCCAGTTCGCTCAGGTCGCCCGTACCGACCACCAGACCGTTCAGTTCGTTCGCCAGGTCCATAAGGATGAGCGTACGCACACGTGCTTGCGCATTCTCGTACGCCGCGTCGTGGATATCCATGTTATGCGCGATATCGTTGAGGTGCTGGGTTGTCACTTCGCATATACTGATCTCGCGGTGGGTGATACCCAGTTCCTCCATGAGCTGCAGCGCGTTCTGGTAGGTGCGGTCGCTGGTGCCGAAACCCGGCATCGTGACGCCGACGATACGGCTGCGGTCATACCCCAGCAGATCCGCCGTCTGCACGCATACCAGCAGGGCCAGAGTGCTGTCCAGACCGCCGGAGATACCTACCTCCAGCGTCTTGGCGTGCGTGTGCTCCCAGCGGCGTGCCAACGCGCTTGTCTGGATAGAGAAGATATCCATGCAGTACTGGTCCGCATCGCTTTTCTTCGGCAGGAAGGGCGAAGGCGAGAACGTACGGTGCAACGGCTCCGTGAACTCCTCGTCACGCTCGATAGGCGCCACGTTGATATGACGGTAATGCCCTGCTTTGTCCTTCGTAAAATTGGTGTTGCGCTGACGGTCTGTGCGCAGACGCTCTATATCCAGCTCCTGAATGACCATCGTGTTCTCCCGCTGGAAGCGCTCACCCTCGCACAGCATCTCGCCGTTCTCCGCGATATACGTGCTGCCGGAGAAGACGACGTCTGTCGTCGACTCGCCTACGCCCGAAGAGGTGTAAATATACCCGCAGTGGACACGTGCACTCTGCTGCGTGATCATCTGACGGCGGAAAGCATGCTTGCCCACCAGACAGTTCGAGCTGGAGAGGTTGAAGATGAGTTCCGCACCCTGTATCGCCAACTGGGTGGACGGCGGCAGGGGCGACCAGAGGTCTTCGCATATCTCCACGCCGAACGTGTAATTGCGGGTGGTGAACAGCAGATCCGTACCAAACGGCACCTCACCGCTCCATATCTCTATCTTCGGTATACGCGGAGCCACGCCGCCGGGAGTGTACTCCCGTGCTGCACGACCGGAGGTGAACCAGCGTTTCTCGTAGAACTCGCCGGTATTGGGCAGGTTCACTTTCGGCACTACGCCCATCACCTCTCCGTCCGTCATGACGAAGGCGCAGTTGAACAGGTCGTTATCCACCTGGAGCGGCGCACCGACAAGGACAATGATCGCCTTGCCGCGGGTATAGTCGCACAGCGCTTCCAGCTCACGCATACTGCTCTGCTGCAGCGCCTGGGTGAAAAACAGGTCCGCACAGGTGTACCCGGTCAGACTCAACTCCGGAAAGCATATCACTTCCACTCCTTCGGCTATCGCCTCGTCTATCTGAGCACGTATCTGCTCAGCGTTATAGCGGCAGTCCGCCACACGCATCGTCGGCACTGCAGCCGCCACACGCACAAATCCAAAATTGGTATTCATAAATGTACATATTCTTTCGCGCTGCAAAGGTACTAAAAAAAAACGATATATGCAAGCGCGCGCGCGTTTTTCTGAGTTTTTCTTAAATTTGTGATTATTTATTTGCATATGTCAATTTTTTTTACTACTTTTGCAGAAAATTTCAATCAGGTATGAAAATCAAGTCTTATTTACTCGCGGGTTGCATGGCCATCCTGCTGTCGACCCTCACTTTTGTTGCCTGTGATCTGAAGGACAAGAACCAGGAAGAAACCATTAATGGCGAGACCATCGTGGATCCGGAAACCGGTGAAGAATACTACTCCATCATCGGCACCTGGAAGAACTCCTATTATGACAGTTATTACGGTCAGCACACCGAGGTAATAGTCTTCAATGCCGACCATACCGGTACATTCACCATCTATCACCAGGGCAACCAATCCGTCTACTCCATCAAGTACAACTATGACCAGAAGAAACGCGAAGGCGACATGATCATGATCTACAAAGAGGACGGGAACACGTACACCTATCCGATGGACTTCAAGCTCAAATGGTACGGAAAAGACACCTTTGTGGCGTACACCCGCATGTCGGAAGGTAATTATGAAGACGAATGGTCTCTCATGGGTACGTATGAGCGTCAGGGCAAATCCGATAACGGCGGTTCTTCGCAAACCAACACGAACCCTCTTATCGGCTCATGGAGAAGTCAGTTATATGACGGTGAAGAAGTCCTTATCCTTCAATTCAAGAGCGACTATACCGGCTGGTATATCGTGGAAGAAGACGGTGAAGTGGAGGAGAAACTCCCTATGAGATACGAGTACACCCCATCCACCGGGATAGGTAGTGTCGTCATCTCCATCCCTTATTATGAAACTACCGAAAACGTCGTCATGGATTTCAAGACGCAATGGTACGGCTCGGACGCCTTCTACCTCTATTTCAAAGGTGTGACGGACGACGAATGGGGACAGATCGGTCTGTTCGAACGTATATAACACGCATTTTTGTTCAACCCTTAAATATATAACTACTATGAACGTAACGATTAATGCCGTTAATTTTGAAATGGCGGACAAACTGGAGCAGTTTATTGAGAAGAAAATGAATCGTTTTGAGCGTCACCTGAACGCTGACGACAAAGTAGAGATCCGCATGTCTGTAATCAAACCGCAGACGAACGCCAACAAGGAGGTCAAAGTGCGCATCGCAGGTCTCTTTGCGGAGAAGACAGCGGACTCCTTTGAGGAAGCTATCGACGCATGTCTGGCAGCCTTGGAGGGCCAACTCGAACGTCGCAAGAATGCATAAAACGCGGATCAATAACTGGATAACGCTGCTGGTTGTTACGGCAGCGTTATTTATTAAGAGTGTGTTCCTCCGGCAGATAATGGAGATGGACACACTCGGCAGCGGCCAGCTCGTTGCGGCCTACCTGTCTGTGGGGGCTGTCTCCCTCGGTCTGGCGCTGCTGTCATGGCTGCCGCGCCGCTGGCCGGTGGTCATGCTGATGCTTCTGACAGACCTCTGGTTCATCGCCGGCATATGGTATTACCATGCGAACTTCATCTGGCTCAACTGGCAGGCCGTGCGCACCATTACGGAACTCAAGGGCTTTGAGTCCTCCATCCTCGCATATATGCGATGGCAGCAGTTGGTGCTGCCCCTCAGCACCCTTGTCGCCCTCATCACGCTGTTCGCTTTTCCCGTTACCCGTCCGCAACGCCGTCATCTCATGCCGGTGGTGCTCACCGTCTGCGTGCTGACTCTCGGCGGCATCGCCGTCCGCGCGTTGAACCCGCTGACCGAAGAAGACAGACAGCAGTCTTTCCACGCCGAGCAGAGCTACTACCTGCGTACGCACAGCCCTTTGGCACAAGTGGGCTATATCCTGTACGAAGCCGTGCAGGACGGCCTCTTCCGCTGGCATGCCTCCCAACCGTTCACTGAACGTGAGCAAGCCATCATGGCCGCGGTCTACCGTCCCGGTGCCGCGTCCCAAGCGCCTCAGGGCCATCTGGTCTATATCTTAGTGGAGAGCCTGGAGACCTGGGCATTGGAGGCGCAGGACCAGACAGGTCAACCCATCGGCGCACACATCCTGTCCTACATCGATACGCATCCCGTGCTCTATGTGCCGGAGGTGGAGACCCAGCAGGTATACGGCCGCAGCGGAGACGGACAACTGATCACCCAGACAGGCCTGCTGCCCGTGACCGCCGGCGTCACCTGCCAGCAATACGGCACCAACACCTATCCCAATCTTGCACATTTCTATGCGGACGGCGCGGTGATCAATCCGTACTTCATTCCGGTATGGAACCAGCGGGTAGTGACCCATTCCTACGGTTTCCGGCAGCTGCTCGGCCCGCGTAGTCTGGTCAACATGAAGGACAGCATGGTGATGGAGCGCACCCGCGATTATCTGACGCAGGCGCAGGAACCCTCTATGGTACTGGCCCTGACCATCGACACGCACACTCCGTTCCGCACACGCAGGGACAGTATTCCGTTAGACGACCGCTACAGCCGCGTGGAGCAGGATTACTTGCGGAGCGTCCATTACACCGACAGGCAGATAGGCCGTTTCCTCCAATGGGCGGACACGGCGGCCGTCATGCGCCATGCAACCATCGTCATCACCGCCGACCATAACCATTTCCAGAGAGTGAACGGGCACGGCCTGTGTCCGTTCATCATGGCCTCGCCCTGCATCCGCCGTCCTGTCCGACACCCGGCGGCCCTGCAGATGGATATCTACCCCACCGTGCTGCACGCCATCGGCCAGACGGACTACGAATGGCGGGGCTTGGGCATTGACCTGCTCGATGAGAACGCGCAGAGCCTTCTCGAGCATCGTCCCATCCGTCCTGAGGAGGCATATTCGCTCTCCGATAAACTGATACAAACGAATTTCTTTGCCCAATAATTTGCATATGTCATAAAAAAGCAGTACCTTTGCACCCGATTTATCAATGAGGACAGATTTGGCTGCTTGCAACCTCATTACAAAAATGCTAAAAAACAATAAATAATCGTTCAAACGATGCAAGGTAAGAATTATCTTTTTACAAGTGAATCGGTGTCCGAAGGGCACCCGGACAAGGTGAGCGACCAAATCTCGGACGCCATCTTGGATAACATGTTAGCGCAGGACCCGCAGGCTCACGTGGCCTGCGAGACTTTGTGTACCACCGGACAGGTGGTTATAGCCGGTGAAGTGAGTTGTAACGGATGGGTGGATATCCAGCGTGTGGTGCGCAAGACCATCGCCGACATCGGCTACACCAAAGCGGAGTACAAGTTCGAAGCGGAGAGTTGCGGTATTCTCACCGCCCTTCATGCGCAATCCCAGGATATCAACATGGGCGTGAACCGTGCCACGGAAGAGGAGCAGGGCGCCGGAGACCAGGGAATGATGTTCGGCTACGCCACCGACGAGACGGATAACTTCATGCCGCTCACGCTGGACCTTGCCCATACCTTGGTGTATACGCTTGCTCGTATCCGCAAGGAAGGCAGACAGATGACCTATCTCCGTCCGGACAGCAAGAGTCAGGTGACGCTGGAGTACGACGAGCACAACCGTCCTGTCCGTATTGACACCATCGTGCTCTCCACGCAACATGATGAGAATGTACAAAATGACAAAGGACAATGTACAAAAGTCACACCGGAACTGATTAAGCAGGATGTGATTGACATCCTCCTGCCGCGTGTAGCCACGCGTGACAGCCGCTACGGACACCTGCTGCATGAGTTTCTGGCGGACAAGAACGCCAAACTGCTGGTGAACCCGACAGGTAACTTCGTCATCGGCGGTCCTCACGGCGACACAGGTCTGACAGGCCGCAAGATCATCGTGGACACGTACGGCGGCCGCGGAGCACACGGAGGCGGCGCATTCAGCGGCAAGGATCCGTCCAAAGTGGACCGTTCGGCAGCTTATGCCGCACGCTGGATTGCCAAACATCTGGTGGCAGCAGGCGTAGCGCATGAAGCCCTGGTGCAGGTCAGCTACGCTATCGGCGTCGCAGAGCCTGTTTCCGTCTATGTCAACACCTACGGCACGGCGCAGGTGCGCCTCAGCGATGCGGAGATAGCACGCGTAGTGGCACAGCTCTTTGACCTGCGTCCCGCCGCTATCATCCGTGATCTCAAACTCAAACAGCCGATGTACGAAGAGACCGCCAAGTACGGTCACGTGGGACGTACCAACGAAACGGTCACCAAGACCTTCTTCGATTCGGAAGGCAATACCTACACCCGCGAAGTAGAATTATTCACATGGGAGAAACTGGACAGACTAAACGAAGTAAAAACCGCCTTTGGGCTGTGATCAGTATCGTGTTCAGCGCCGTGGTGCTGGACCAGATCATCAAACTGCTGGTGGTACGGAATTTTACGCTGGGCGAGAGCCGTGAGATAACCTCCTGGTTCTGGCTCTGCTTCGTGGAGAACAACGGCATGGCGTTCGGCATCGAGTGGTTCAGCAAAATAGCACTGACCCTCTTCCGCGTCGTGGCGGTCGTGCTGCTCGGATGGTATATCCACCGTATCAGCCGCAAGCCCGAAACGCCGGACGGCTATATCGCCTGCATCGCCTTCATCATCGCCGGCGCAATCGGCAACATCATCGACTGCGTGTTCTACGGCAAGCTGTTCGGGTACGCCGGCTGGTTCCTGGGCCGCGTGGTGGACATGTTCTACTTCCCGCTTATCCGCAACAGTGCCGGAGAGGTGATCTTCTTCCGTCCGGTCTTCAATTTTGCGGACAGCTGTATCACCTGCGCCGTAGCTGTCATCCTGCTTTTATACATGAAGCAGCTCAATACCGATCTGAAAGAATAAAGACCGCTTCGCGGAAAGACCGTCCTTCGGACTGAAAGACAAAAGACGAAAGATGAAAGATCACATCTCACATCTCACATCTCGCATACTGCTGATCCTGCTGTTAACGGCAGGATTGGCCGGTTGTCGTCCGAAGGGTATTCTTCATTCATGGGAGATGCGGGATGTGCTCATCGACCTGCACAAGACCGATGCACTCATTCAGATGTCGGGTCTCCAATACGGCCATGAAGAGGCGCAGAACATCCTGTACGCGCAGGTGATGGAGAAGCACGGCATCACGCAGGCGCAGTTTGACAGTTCCCTTGTATGGTACACGGCGCACCCTGTCCTTTTCGACAAGATATATCCGAAAGTGCAGGCGCGTCTGAAAGCGGAGCACAAGGCGTTCCAGGAAGCGCATGAGGAGGAGTTGAACCTCAAACCGGCCACGATAGAGGGCAGCCGGAAACCCGGCCGCAAGTTCATCACCGAAGCGCAGCTGGACAGCATGCTATGGGTGACACGGCACGGTTATCCCAACTCGTGGAACGAGTGGGAGCCCAAGTCCAAAGAACCCTTCATCATGAAAGGCGCGATACTGGACAAGAAAAACAAAGAGAACAAGGAGAAAAAGGAGAACGCGTCAGTGCATAATACGGAAGATAAGCTCCTTCCAAAGGTCAGCGTCCCGCGCAGAGGGGTTGTTGATACCCTTAAGACGGGCATCCGTTTCTCGCAAGTATCCGATAATTAAGAATGTCTTGCCTGCGGGATAACGCTTGGCCGCCATCTCGTAGTCCTTTACAAAATAGGGATTGATCCCTAATTCTTTCGCCACTACCGCCGGAGTCTTGACAGGCATGTAGTGGTACATCAGCAGATTGGAGAAGAACGTGAACAGCGGCGCCATCTCACGAATCATGGGATGGTCCTTGCTGCTGCCGAAATACTGCGCGATGCGGTTGGCACGCGCTATGTCGCCGCGGATGAGTGCCGCCTGCAACTCCATGATATTATAGTCCTTCGAGATACCTATATTCCGCTCCACCAAGGCAGCGTCTATCGTGTTGACTCCTTCCGGACGTCCGTCAATGAGTTTGCGCAAGGCGCCTACGATGGCGGACAGGTCCGTTCCGAGATGATCCGCCAGGATGGGAGCGATGCGGGGATCGATAGTCAGCTGCTGGCCGTCGGCCATGGCCTTCCGGCTGTTCCAGTCGGCTATATAGGCGTTGATCCATCGTTCCACTTCATAATCCCGCAGTTTGTCGGACTGGAGCCAAACGACCTGCGGATGCTCCGCCGCTTTCTTCCAGACGCCCTGGCGCTTGTCGGGTTTGCCGTTGTAGCACAGCACGAGCACCGTCTGCGGCATCATGTTGTCTATATATGCCGCGAAGGCGTCCCATTTCTTCACCGCCTGCGCTTCACGCACTATCACCACCTTGCGTCCGCCCATCATCGCAAAGCCGCGTGCGGCTCCGATGACCGGAGCGATATCCGCGCCCTGCAGGTCACGGCCGTACACCACCTGCTGGTCAAACTCACGCGCCATCTCATCCAGCGCATTATCGGCGATGAACTCATAGACACGGTCCATGTAATACGGTTCCTCACCGCACAGCACATATACAGGCGCGTAATTACCCGCCCGCAAGGCCTTCATTATATCATCGAACTTACTCAACAAGGTATTGACGATTGGACGATTGACGATTTATGATTTTACTCCCAGTGCCTGTCTTTGGCAAAGAAACGCAGTGCGCCGTGAAGCATTGTCTCCGCCACCATGTGACGGGCGAACTCCGGACTATACCGGCGGATACGTTGTGCATTGCGCAGTCGTTCGCGCATCGTGTGCGCTTTGCGGAGCAAGCGGTTCTTCGGCGCTTTCTCATCCGGCTCCGGCGCGACCATCACTCCCTTCAACAGGTCATGGAACAGGCGGGTGCTCCGCTGTGTGATCCGGTCACTGCGGTCATAGAACAGTGCCTCTTCAGAAGGCAGTCCCAGCCCGTCCGCCAGTATACTCATATACACCTGCCATACATCGAACAGATGCAAGGCTTTCAGCCATTTACCAAGGCAGGCACGGTCTATGCGGTCCCTGTAATGATGCAGCAGTAGCGCCAGGTCGCACAGCTGGCGGATATTGGCGCCCTTCGTCATCATATGCTCCCATGAGTGCATGAACACGAACAGGGCGTTGAACGTAGGTTCCGGCACGCGGACGGTCAGGCCGTTGACATCCAGCGGTTCGCTGTTCGCCATGCCATCATGCTCCATACGTGCGTAGCGGCGTTCGTCCACCGGGTGCTGCAAACCCACCGTCACACGGTGTATCTCGATGGAAATGCCGTCTGCAATGAGGTTATAATGTTTGTAATGATCCAGTTCCTCATCGAACTTGAGCGCGTCAGGAAAAGTCTCCCGCATCACGGCGCATGCCGGATGGTACTGGTCCTTACCGACGAACAGATCAATGTCCCCCCATGTGCGCATCTGCACCTCGGGATACAGCGCCGCCAATCCGGCACCTTTCATCAGCACGGGCCGTATACCTGTTTTCTCCATCGCCGTCCACGCCTGCGCGAAGACATGCCCTATCCGCACCTGCTGCTGCATCGTGCTCAGGCACACGCCTTTCATCTGCATGCGTGCGTCGGCCGGAAGGTCCTTGTTCTCCAGCAGTCCCGGGAAGACCAGCGGTCCTGTACCCTGCATGGCATGCATGCGCATATACAACCCGGACTGATCAGCCGGCCATGCCGCTTCTCCGCCCCATAGCGCTGCGCGCACCTGTTGGATATACGTGTCTTGGATTTTCATGCCGAGTGGGTTTTGCGGGTCAGGATGGAATGCATCGTAAGGAAGAAATACTTCACGTCCGTACGGAACGGATGCGCAAGGTATTCCGTCAGATACTTGTCCTCGCTGGCGAACAGTTCGTCAAACGTATCGGGATGGTCGATATAGAACGGAGGAATCAGTCCGGGTTTGCACAGCGTACGCTTGTCCTGCAACCATTTCGGATAGGTCTCGAACATGGTCTTGCTCAACGGGCGCACACCCACTAACTTCACATCGCCCTTGAGCCAGTTGATGAGCATCGGCAGCTCGTCCAGCCAGTACTTGCGCAGGAACTTGCCCCAGGTCGTGATACGCCAGTCGTCATTGGACTTGTCGGATATATCCATACCTCCGCGGGCGTCGAACACATACTTCTGAATATACTCCGCATACGGATGCATGGTGCGGAACTTGTAGAAATAGCGTATCTCCTTGTTCTTGCAGACACGCGGCAGCTTGATCATCGGACCGTATATCTTCATCTGCTCCTGCGGATAGGGTTGCGAATGACGATGGGCGAACACGTACTCAATATGGCCCATCGGCACTATCTCATCCACCTCAAAACCGCAGTAATAGAGGCGTCCGAGCACTTCGGTCTTGCTCAGCATACGTTTGCGGCCCTTATTCAGGTCATAGTAAAGGCGGCTGGTGAGCATCAGACGGGGCAGCACACGTTTGCGGAAAAAATACAGGCAATAGGCGAACCAGCGTATCACCGGCGGATAACTGCGCAGGAACTTGTTCTTCATATACTCCTGCGGCCGATAGCAGCATACATAGCGTCCGTCGTCCGGCAGTTTCTGGTTCACGATACAGAAGCGGCGGTTGATACCCTTCGCATCATTGAGCAGGGTGAGGTCCACCAGCGTCTTGTACTGATAATCCGGTATCTGGAGAAAAGCGAAGCGGTTCCTGTCGCAGATGGATTTGGTCTGCCTGCTGTCCAGACGGGCTTTGTCCAGCAGCATCAGATAATCCTCTTCGGTGGTCACAGAGAGCACCGACTGATGGACAGACTGCATGGATAGTTCGGACCGAGGCTCGTCAGGACGCATCGCCACGGCATTCGAGCGGTGCTCAATCTGAATGGGCTGCACGGTCATGTTGGTGGCATATTTCCAGTAATGCTCCATCAGGACCACGAAGGTCTCCATCGCGCCTACAACGAGGATGGTCCACTGCGCCACACGCGGCGACAACTGCCAAGGCATCTGAGGCAGCAGCCACCAGCACAAGCCGATCAGTATGGCGGCATCCACTATCAGCGCCAGCCATGCCTGCCAGAACCAGGTCTCCTTATACGAACGATACACCTGAACGACCATACCGACCAGCACCCACAGCACGGCCAGCACGCCGAACAGCGCCCAGTACCCCTCAATCGAACTCTTCTCGGACGCCCGGCGCCACAGCACGCACAGCGCAGCAGCCAGCAACCATATCAGCAAGTCTATTCCTGCCCGTCTATACCATCCTTCACGTATCATTCTTCCTTTGCAATCATTCGGACTGCAAAGGTACTGCTTTTTTTTGACATATGCAAATGATTGTCAAAAAATCGTTAATGGACCAGTATTTTTTTCGTGTGCCACTGTCCGTCGTAGAAGGCCTTGATGAAGTAGATACCCGTGGAGAGATGCAGGGAGAGCGCCGATAACTGCGAGTCACCCGCCTCATCCAGCCGGCCTTGATAGACCGTGATCAGTTTGCCGCTTATATCCAGCAGGTACAGGGTCGTCGGTCCATGCGGGATAGAGGGGTCTTGCGCGATCTGCTCCGCCGTGAAAGGATCCGGGATGAACCGCCCGTTCACCTGCTCTATCTCGTCCTGATGCCAGTGTCCTCTGCAGTCCGGCATATAACTGAACTCGACGATAGTGCGCACCAGCATGTCATTGAGGTGCTCCACCACCAGGCTGTCCGTGGTCGGCCGCAGATGCTCATGCCCTATACCCGAGTCGTCCGTAAGGAAGAAAGAGGTGCCGTTGGTAGCCAGCGCCATGGTGCGCAGGAGGTATTCGCCGCTCTCACCCAGGCCGCTGCATACGACCGGCACGAGGCGCACACCCACCGCCGCTGCGTTCAGTATCTGATCATGCAGCAAGGCCAGCGTGGCGCTGTCCTGATGGCAGGGTGCATCTAACACAAGGAACGCGATACGCGCACGCGCCTGCTCACTCCATCCCGCGCTGTTGAGAGCCGCCATGAGGGCTTCCGGCACCGCTTCCGGGTAGTCACCGCCGCCGTCCGCCTCCTGCTTGTCGATGAAGGTCTGGGTCACGGACAGGTCTTCGGTCAGACGGGAGATACGGGTGATATAGTCGTCTCCGTGATCGCGGTACACAACGGCACCGGTACGGATAGCCAGACCTCCCGTAGCGTCTTTCGCACGCGCAATGACATCCTTCATCTCCGCCTGCAAATAGCGCAACTCATCGCCCATCGAGCCCGTGGCATCGAAGATGAAGAATACATCCACGCCATTTACCATTGGGTCATTGGTCATTTCCGCAATGCAGGGTGCATCCACGATGATCTCCTGCCATTGTTTTGCACCGGCCGTATAACCGTCCGCCCGTATCTGCAGAGCGTCTTTCGTCTTTCCCTGTTCATCGTTCCTCCGGAGCAGTCCGCCCCACAGTTCCGCCTTGCCGGTGTTGTCCGTCACGGCCTGGAAGAGGGTGTTGCCCTTCGCGTCCGTCAGCGAAACGGGATAATTGACCACGGGATAGCCGTGCCTGTCTGTCACCTGCACCGTGTAGCGTTCACGCGGAGCGATGCGCCATTCGTCCACAAAGCGCCGGTGTGTGCTGTCCATGACCGTCAGCCAGAAGTTCCATCGGGCGAAGTCATTGACCTCTCCGGCAGTCAGCAGACCCGCACTGACGGTATTCGCGGCACCGGCCATCGGCACCATATCCATTTCCATCGCTTCTTCCGCCACGGCATAGTCGGCAGTAGCCATCAGCACCGGTTCCGCCATCACGCGGGTGTCCCTCTTGTAGTAGACCATACCGCCGGAACGGACATCGCCCAACAGAACCGGTTTCTCCGTTCCTTTTTGGGCTTTCTTGGGCGTCAAGGCCACCACCAGCGGTTCGCCCGAAGCAGGGAGCGACGCTGTTTTTATCTGCACTTTCTCATATCCGCGACAGGAGACCGTGATCTGTCTGGCGGACGACCATTGTTCCGGCTTGAGCACCACGCGCCCGTCAAAAGACGTATTCCATTCAGACTTGCCGACCGCCACACAGGCGTCCGGCAGCAAGGCCTGCGTTGTATCCATCACGATGACAGTGAGAGGGGTCCGGTTTTCAACCGGAGTGCTCTTTTTCGCACACGCACTTGCCGAGCCCACACTCAGCACCACTAACAGAACAGAGAAGAAATGTTTCATATACATACTATATCCTTTCATTTTTCATTATCCATCTTTCAGCATTAAGAACAAATAGCGTGCCAAATTATAAGGTGTTGACTCGCACTTTACCCCGACTTTACCTCGACTTGCCCCCGACAACTTGTTTACAATCAATTCATAACGAGGAAGTTACACACATAAAGAAATCGCATATTTTGAGGTATTATAAGGCTGGTCCAAGCCGTATGTCTCCCGTATGACGCACAGTCGGAGGCACGTGCCAGACAAGTGCTGAGAAAGTGCGGGGCAACCCGATGATGACGGAACCAAAGCCCCGCGAAACATACCTATAACAAAAAAATCTCGCATAAAATTTGCACAGGTGAGATTTTTTTTGTAACTTTGCACGCTTTTTGTATAAACATACATCAAAAATCATAAATCCTATATATCTATGGATAGTAAATATAATCCTACAGACATTGAAGCCCGTTGGTACCAGTACTGGTTGGACAAGGGGCTTTTTCACAGTGAGCCGGACGGTCGTGATCCGTTTACCATCGTCATTCCGCCTCCCAATGTAACGGGTGTGCTGCATATGGGTCACGTGCTGAACGAGACCATTCAGGACATTCTCGTTCGTCGTGCACGCCTGGAAGGCAAGAACGCCTGCTGGGTACCGGGTACGGACCATGCGTCGATTGCCACCGAGGCGAAGGTCATCAAGCGCCTCAAGGAGCAGGGTATCAACAAGAGCGACCTGACCCGCGAGGAGTTCCTCAAGCATGCATGGGACTGGACGGACGAGCACGGAGGCATCATCCTCAAGCAGCTCCGCAAGCTGGGTTGCTCGTGCGACTGGGACCGTACGGCGTTCACCATGGACGAGACACGCAGCAAAGCCGTTATCAAGGTGTTCTGCGACCTATACAAGAAAGGTCTCATCTACCGCGGTTTGCGCATGGTCAACTGGGACCCCGAGCGTCAGACGGCACTAAGTGATGAGGAGGTCATCTACCACGACGAGCATAACAAGTTCTATTACCTGCGCTATGAAGTGGCGGAGGAACCGAGCAAGTACGCCATTGTGGCCACCACCCGTCCGGAGACCATCTTCGGCGATATAGCGGTGTGCATCAACCCCAAGGAGGAGAAGAACCAGTGGCTGAAAGGCAAGCACGTCATTGTGCCGGGTGTTGGTCGTGTCATTCCGATCATCGAGGACCGCTATGTAGAGATCGGTTTCGGTACCGGTTGCCTCAAAGTGACGCCGGCGCATGACGTGAACGACTACGCTTTGGGACAGAAATACAATCTGAAGACCATTGACATCTTCACGCCGGACGCCCATCTCAACATGGACACCATCGAGCCGGAACTGCAGGCCAACGTCCGCAAGTACCACGGCATGGACCGTTTCGACTGCCGCAAGCAGATTGTGGAGGACCTGAAGGCGCTGAACCTGGTGGAGAAGATCGAGGACTATGACAACAAGGTCGGATACTCGGAGCGTACGAACGTACCCATCGAGCCGCGGTTGAGTCTGCAATGGTTCGTGAAGATGCAGCATTTCGCTGACATCGCGCTGCCGCCGGTGATGAACGACGATATTGTGTTCTATCCGACCAAATACAAAAACACCTACCGCAACTGGCTGGAGAACATCAAGGACTGGTGTATCAGCCGCCAGCTCTGGTGGGGTCACCGCATTCCGGCGTACTACGATGCCGACCTGCTGGCGCAGACCGGCTTGGAGAACTATCCGGACGACAAGATCATCGTGAGCGAGACCGCGCCGGAAGGCAACTACGTGCAGGACGAAGGCGCATTGGACACCTGGTTCAGCAGTTGGTTGTGGCCTATCAGCCTCTTCGACGGCATTGAGGCCCCCGATAACAAGGAGATTCAATACTACTACCCGACCGCAGACCTGGTAACGGGTCCGGATATCATCTTCTTCTGGGTGGCACGTATGATCATGGCAGGCTACGAGTACGTAGGCAAGATGCCGTTCAAGCATGTCTATTTCACCGGTATCGTGCGTGACAAACTTGGTCGTAAGATGAGCAAGAGTCTCGGCAACAGTCCTGACCCTCTGGATCTGATTGAGCGTTTCGGCGCGGACGGCGTACGTATGGGTATCCTGTTGAGCGCACCGGCCGGCAACGATATCCTCTATGATGATTCGCTGTGCGAGCAGGGACGTAACTTCTGCAACAAGATATGGAACTGCTTCCGTATGGTGAAAGGACTGGAAGTCAGCGATCAGCCGTCAGCCGTCAGCAATCAATATGCCATCCAATGGTTCGACGCCAAGCTGGCAGAGACCGAGGCGGAGATAGCCGACCTGTTCAGCAAGTACCGTCTGTCGGAGGCCCTCATGACCATCTTCAAACTGTACTGCGACGAGTTCAGCGGCTGGTACCTGGAGATGATCAAACCGGCCTACCAGAAGCCGATTGACAAGGCCACCTATGAGGCTACGCTGGCGTTCTTCGACCGCCTGCTCCGTCTGCTCCATCCGTTCATGCCGTTCATCACGGAAGAGTTGTGGCAGAATCTCTACGAGCGCAAAGACGGCGAGTCTATAATGGTCGCTGCGCTTAATGATGCGAATGGTGAGGCTACGCTTAATGGTGAAATCCTCGCTGAGGTAGAGAATCTCAAACTCATCATTGCCGGTGTGCGTAATGTCCGCGCATCGAAGAACATCCCGCAGAAGGAGGAACTCACGCTCATCAGCCCTGTGGAACTGAATCCGTTAGTGAGCAAGCTCGCCAATGTAGCCATCTGCAGTCAGCCGTCCGATGTCAGCGGCAATGCCGCCAAGTTCATTGTGGGTACGACGGAGTTCGCTATCCCGATGGATGCGTTCATCAACGTAGAGGAAGAGATCAAGAAACTCGAAGCCGATCTGGCACACCAGCAAGGTTTCCTCCGGGGCGTCATGGCCAAACTGGGCAACGAACGCTTTGTGGCCAACGCCAAGCCGGAGATCGTGGAGCTGGAACGCAAGAAGAAAGCGGACGCAGAAGCACGTATCGCTTCCATAGAAGAAGCCATCAAAGCATTAAAAGGCTAACCACAAATGAAGGACGAAGGCAAGATAGAAGTGATTGGGGCGCGGGTGCATAACCTGAAGAACATCAGCGTTTCCATTCCCCGAAAGCGGTTGACGGTCATCACAGGCCTCAGCGGTTCGGGCAAGTCTTCTCTTGCCTTCGACACCATCTTCGCGGAAGGCCAGCGGCGGTACATGGAGACTTTCTCCTCCTACGCCCGCGGGTTCATCGGCCAGATGCAGCGCCCCGACGTGGACAAGATCACCGGTCTGAGTCCCGTCATCTCCATTGACCAGAAAACGACGAGCAAGAACCCCCGTTCAACCGTCGGCACCATCACCGAAGTGTACGATTTCCTGCGTCTGCTGTACGCACGCGCCGCACAGGCCTACTCGTACCTCTCCGGCAAACCGATGGTGCATTACACGGACGAGCAGATCATCGAACTCATCATCCGCGAATATTCCGGAAAAAAGATCCTGCTGCTGGCGCCGATGGTCAATGCACGCAAGGGACACTACAAGGAGCTGTTCGAGAACATCCGCAAGAAAGGGTATATGCATGTCCGGGTGGACGGCGAAGTGCGGGAGATAGTAGCCGGCATGAAACTAGACCGCTACAAGACACACACCATCGAAGTGGTGGTGGACCGGTTGAAGATACGACCGGCTGTGCCGGACAAAGAGCAGACCGAAGATCTGCGGCGTCTGCGTCAGTCCGTGGACAAAGCCATGGCGCAAGGAAACGGCATCATGATGGTGGCCGTCAGCGATGAGCCCTCCGAAGTACGGTTCCTCTCACGGAACCTCATGTGTCCGGAGACCGGACTCAGTTATCCCGATCCGGCACCACACACGTTCTCCTTCAACAGTCCGAGCGGCTGGTGCCCCTGCTGCAAAGGACTGGGAAGAGTGAAAGAGCTGTCCGCCATCAGCCGTCAGATGTCCGAAGAGATAGACGAAGCGATCCGTCAGGACAACTGGTATGAACAGCTGCTGGAGATGACGGCCGAACCGGACGAAGAGACGGAAGAGAAAGAGGAATATATCGAGTGTCCGGAATGTCACGGCAAGCGCTTGAGCAAAGAGGCTCTCAGTTACCGCTTGGGCCGATACAGCATCTCCGACCTTGCGGAAATGGATATAGACGAGTTGATAACAACGCTGGAAAACTTGCAGGTTGCGGATGACGCCTTATCGGACAAACAACGGGCCATCGCCGAACCGATACTCAAAGAGATATGCGCCCGCTTGCGTTTCATGCAGTCGGTCGGCCTGAGTTACCTGAGTCTGAACCGCAGCAGTGAAAGCCTCAGCGGCGGAGAGAGCCAGCGCATCCGCCTGGCCACGCAGATAGGCAGCCGGCTGGTGAACGTGCTCTATATTCTGGACGAACCGTCCATCGGTCTGCACCAGCGCGATAACCAACGCCTCATCAACAGCCTCAAGGAACTGCGCGACATGAACAACTCGGTCATCGTGGTCGAGCATGACGAACAGATGATGCGGGAGGCAGACTGGATAGTGGACATCGGTCCGAAAGCCGGACGCCTGGGCGGCAAGGTACTGTTCAGCGGCACACCCGAAGACCTTCTTCAGACAGACACCTTGACAGCGGCCTATCTGAAAGGAGACCGGACCGTGACCGACATCACGGAAAGAACAATGACCGCTACTCAGCATGACCAAGACAAAGGACATATCACCCTCCGAGGCTGCACGGGCAATAACCTCAAGAACGTGACGGTGCGTATTCCGTTAGGGAAGATGGTATGTGTGACGGGCGTGAGCGGCAGCGGCAAGAGTTCGCTCATCAACCAGACTCTCTACCCCATCCTCAGCCAGCGTTTCTACCGCAGCAAGCAGCAGCCCCTTCCCTACGAACGCATTGAGGGCGTGGAGCATATCGACAAAGTGATTAACGTGGACCAGTCCCCTATCGGTCGCACGCCGCGCTCCAACCCTGCCACCTACACCAACGTCTTCAACGACATCCGCGAACTGTTCGCCCAACTGCCGGAAGCCAAGATACGCGGATGGAAAGCCGGACGGTTCAGTTTCAACGCCAAAGGCGGACGTTGCGAAGAATGTATGGGTAACGGCTACAAGACCATCCAGATGCATTTCATGCCGGATGTATATGTGCCCTGCGAAGCCTGCGGCAGCCAGCGGTACAACCGCGAGACACTGGAGGTCAGATGGAAAGGCAAGTCCATTGCCGACATACTGGATATGACGGTCAACCAGGCCGTGGAGTTCTTCGAACCCCAGCCGAGAATACTGCGCAAGATAAAAACCATCCAGGACGTCGGTCTGGGTTATATCAAACTCGGTCAGGCTTCCACCAGCCTCAGCGGCGGTGAGAGCCAGCGTATCAAACTGGCGACCGAACTGTCACGACCCAGTACCGGCAAGACCCTATATATATTAGACGAACCCACCACCGGACTGCATTTCGAGGACATCCGCGTACTACTGGGCGTACTCCGCCGTCTGGTGGACAAAGGCAACACGGTGGTCATCATTGAGCACAACACGGATGTCATCCGCGCCTGTGACTGGATCATCGACCTGGGGCCCGAAGGAGGACGCGCCGGCGGAACACTCGTTGCTGAAGGAACGGTGGAGGATATCCGTGCAAATAAAAAAAGCATCACCGGCCGCTTTATCTAAATCGTCAAATCGTCAATCGTCAAATCGTCAATGATATCATGATTACCTACCCATTGAGCATTATTGCCATCCTTTTAGGCACCATCCTTCTGGTACCGATGGTATGCCGAAAGATCCGCATTCCCAGTATTGTGGGTTTTATTGCGGTGGGAATCCTCGCCGGTCCGCACGCCCTGCATCTGATAGAAGGCAGTGACGCCATCCAGGCGCTCGGCAAGATCGGCATGCTGTATATCATGCTGCAAGCGGGTATCGAAGTGGATGTCAATGACTTCCGGCAGCAACGCAACTACTCCCTTGTCTTCGGTCTGTACTCATTCCTGTTCCCGTTCGTTTTAGGTCTGGGGACCGGTCTGCTGCTGGGTTTCAACGGAGTGACCAGTGCGCTGATGGGTGCCATGTTCGGCAGCCACACCCTGATGACCTATCCTATCGTCAGCCGCTACGGCGTGCAGAAGAACAGCGCAGTGAACATTGCCATCGGCGGCACGATGCTCACCATCTCACTCTCCCTGATGGTGCTGGCAGTCATCAAAAGCAATTTCATCCATACTTACGCCATGACCACCTGGGACTTGATTGCCCGCGTGGTGCTTACTCTGCTGCTGATCACCGTTGTGTTCCCGTGGATAGCACAGCGTTTCTTCAAGCGCTGGACAGACCCGAACAGCGGTTTCCTGATCGTCATGACCATGATGGTGGTGTCCGCGCTGCTGGCGGACTGGAGCGGACTGGAAGGTATCTTGGGCGCTTTCGTCTGCGGCGTGGCGATGAACAGGCTGGTGCCGAACCTCAGTCCGGTGATGCAGCGCATCAATTTTGTGGGAAACAATATCTTCGTGCCGCTCTTCCTCATCGGTGTAGGCATGCTGATTGACATATCGGTATTCTGGAGCGGGTGGACCACTATCATCCTTGCCGTAGTGATGATTGCCGTCAAGCTGGCAGGCAAATGGGTGGCCTCGTATGTGGCGCAGAAGAATTTCGGACTGCAAGACTCCGAACGTCAGATCATCTTCGGTCTGACACACGCCACGGCAGCCGGTACGCTTGCCATCGTCACGATCGGTTATGAGATCAATATCTTCAACGCCGAAATACTCAATGCGTCCGTGCTGATGATCCTTGTGCTCTGCTCCTCGGCGTCCTTCATCACTGAGTACGCCGCCAAGCAGCTGGCGCTTCAGGAAGAGGCGCGTCTGGAAGCGGACAAAGTAGGCAACGAATGGCTGATGATGACCGTCGGCGAGAACAGACATTACGAACTCAAGGAGTTAGGCGAACTGAGCGAACTGCCGGAACCGGATATGGCGAATGAAAGCGACTGGTCGGAGGCGGTCAATCTGATCCACAGCCAGCGAAAAGCATCCATCGTCTACCACCCCGCCCAACCGCTGAACACCATCTCGCGTCTGTTAGTGGCCGTGCCGCGATACGCAGAGAAAGAGCATGATTTCATTTCCTGCTTCGGTCTGGTGCGCCGCCTGAGCAGTCAGATAGGTGCCCGCGTCGTGTTCTACACCAACGAGGACACCCAGAAGGCCCTGCAGGCTTTCTGCCGGCGCAAAGGCAAGTTCCTACGCGCCTCCTACCGGGAGATGGAGAACTGGGAAGACGTACTGATGATCGCCAAGCAGATGAAACCGGATGACATGATTGTGCTCATCAACGCACGCCCCAGCACGCCGTCCTATAACCCGCTCTTCGAGCAGGTTCCGAACATGCTCACCTCTTTCTTCGATGATCATAGTTACATGATCGTCTATCCGGAGCAGGAGACAGGCGCTGCCGTACCGGATATCCTTACCGGTGACACCACGCAGGCCAGCCGCACATGGTCCGTGATCAGTGCGCTGAAGCGATGGGTCTTATCTTTTCAACAAAGATAACCCAAAGGCAGAACAAGATTCCGTAGAAAAGGTATTTGAACAGATAATCGTGCAACACATGGAACCAATCCGGGTGGTGCTCAATCATCAGTGTGATGAGGAAGATACGCAGGATATTGAAGGCGTAGCAGACCAGCCATCCCAGCGGAATGAACCATAGTTTGTGCTTCCAGCCGCCGCGTACCGTCAGTATTAGGCACATCCATATGAACGACTGCTTGAGTCCCGAGCATCCCCATATGATGGTGGTGCCGGAACCCGACTCAAAGCGCACCGTGTGCTCTCCGACCATATAAGCCGTGTCGCGGAAAAGGGACACCAACCAATAGACCGCCGAAGCAATGTGACATGCCATACATTCAAACGGCGCCGTCACATCCATGCCGAACCACGTGACCGTCTCTCCGTTCTCATCGCCTATCATGGTGAACTTCCAGAAATAGTTCGCCACCAACAACGTCACCATAAAAATGATGACGTCTTTGTAAGGAGTAAGACTGCGACGAAGTCGCTCAAAGTACAAAGACCGGCTATGCTTCATAGAAAAAAAGAGTCTTTTGTCTTTCGACTATATTCTGGTTTTAGCAAAGGGCACTTCATCGATGGCACAGAAATCTTTATCCAGATACTTGAAATAACCCGCCTGCGCTACCATGGCAGCATTGTCCGTTGTGAACGAGAAAGGCGGGATAAAGACCTCCCAGTGGTACTTCTTCCCGTAATCGACAAAGGCCTGACGCAAGGCACTGTTCGCACTCACGCCTCCGGCCACCGCCACCTGACGCACGCCCAGGTCATGAGCGGCTTTCTTGAGTTTGCGCATCAGGATATCCACCACCGTAGCCTGCAAGGACGCACACATGTCTTCCCGCAGGTTCGGCACCCGCTCCGCCAGTTCGTCTATCGTCTCCACGCCATGCGCCTTAAGCATGTCGCGCAGGGTATAGAGGAACGAGGTCTTGAGGCCGGAGAACGAATAATCATATCCGGCTATGTTCGGTTTGGCGAACGGATACTTTTCCGGGTCGCCGAGTTTGGCAAGTTTGTCTATCCATGGTCCTCCCGGATAAGGCAGACCCAGCACTTTAGCGCATTTGTCAAAGGCCTCACCCGCCGCATCGTCAATCGTCTGACCGATGATCTGCATATCGTTATACGCCTTGACCAGCACGATCTGGCTGTTGCCGCCGCTCACCAGCAGGCACAGGAAAGGGAAAGACGGATGCCGCAAACCCGTACCGTCTTCAATGAAATGCGCCAGCACATGCCCCTGCAAGTGGTTCACATCGATGATCGGCACGTTCAGCGCCAAGGCCAGTCCCTTGGCAAACGATGTGCCGACCAGCAACGAGCCCAACAGCCCCGGCCCGCGCGTGAAAGCGATGGCGGATATATCGTCCTTGCTCACTCCGGCACGCTTGAGCGCCGTGTCCACCACCGGCATGATATTCGCCTGATGTGCTCGACTCGCCAACTCCGGCACCACGCCTCCGAACTCCTCATGCACTTTCTGACTCGCAATCACATTGCTACGCAACACACCGTCCACAATGACTGCGGAAGAGGTATCGTCACAACTCGACTCGATGGCAAGGAGGACTATTTTCTTACAATTAGCACTATTATTTGCGTATTCCATTTTTTTTTTGTAATTTTGCAGCCCAAATGGCAAACATCCCATGACAACGATCCAACATCAAATATCCTATATCCAATCCCGGTTGGAGGCCGTTTACCCTGCCGAAGAAGCGGAGGCGCTGGCCTGGTGGATAGCCGAAGAACTGACCGGCCTCAGTCGCACACAGTTGCAAATCGGGTGCAAAGGTACAACAAATTTTCCAAATGTGCAAGTAATAACGGAGGAAAATTTACGGGAAATCATTTCCCGTTTGCTGCGTTTCGAGCCTGTTCAGTACATTTTCGGGCATACGTTATGGTACGGACTGGACCTCAAAGTCACTCCCGCCACCCTCATTCCCCGACCGGAAACCGCAGAACTCGTTGAAAAAATCCTTTCAACTTTCAACTTTCAACTTTCAACTGCACACGTTAGTGTGCTTGATATCGGTACCGGCAGCGGCTGCATCGCCATCGCCATCAAGAAAGCACATCCCGAATGGCAGGTGACAGGCATCGACATCTCACCCGAAGCGATTGAGGTAGCTAAAGAGAATGCTATACGGAACGGGGTGGAAGTCGAGTTTCTGGAGGCAGACATCTTTGATGATATCTCCAATATCCACTACGACATCGTTGTGTCCAATCCTCCCTATATCTGCGAGAAAGAGAAAGCATCCATGCGGCCTAATGTGCTGGATTACGAACCGGCAACAGCCTTGTTCGTGCCGGACCATGACCCGCTACGCTTCTACCGTCGCATTGCCGCCCTCTTCCGCCAACAGCCGGATAACGACCAACGAGCCACGTCCCTCTTCTTCGAGATCAACGAAGCCTACTCTGCCGAACTGTCCGACATGCTGGACAAAAACGGTTATACCGACATCCGTATATGCAATGATATATACGGCAAACCACGAATTATCCAAGCCAGTACATAAAAATGTGCAAATAAATTTGCATATGTCCGAAAAAATTAGTACCTTTGCACGCTTTTTTGATTGAAGAACATGAATATCATCAAAACTCCGATTGAAGGACTGCTGGTCATCGAGCCGCAGGTATTCAAAGACGCACGCGGCTATTTCGTGGAGACGTACAATGAGAAGCGCTACCGCGAAGCAGGTATCGATACCGTGTTTGTGCAGGACAATCAGTCGTGCTCCAGTTATGGCGTGGTACGCGGACTGCATTTCCAGCGTCCGCCATACAGCCAGGCCAAGCTGGTGTGCTGTACCGTAGGCCGTGTATTGGACGTGGCAGTCGATCTGCGCAAGGACAGTCCTACGTACGGTCAGTGGTTCAGCGTGGAGTTGAGCGAAGACAACAAACGCCAGTTCTTCATCCCCCAAGGCTTTGCACATGGGTTCTCCGTGCTGAGCAATCAGGCTATTTTTACCTATAAATGCGATAACCTGTACCATCCCGAGGCGGAGGGCGGACTGCTGTTGAACGACCCGGACCTGGCGATTGACTGGCAGATACCCGAGGAACTGCGCATCATCAGCGAGAAAGACAAACGTCATCCCCAAATGGCTGAATTCGATTCGCCGTTTTAATTGTGAATTGTGAATTGTGCATTGTGAATTGAAAAAATGAATATACTTATCACCGGTAGTAACGGCCAGTTAGGCAATGAGATGCGCGTGATGAGCGCTTCGCATCCCAAGCACCAGTATTTCTTCACGGATGTCCTTCCCGGTCCCGACATGACTCTTCTGGATATAACCAACCGGGAAGCGGTGGCTTCTTTTGTATCCGCCCATGCGATTGACCTCATCGTCAATTGCGCTGCCTACACGAATGTTGACAAAGCGGAAGAGGACGAAGTGACTGCGCTCAAGATCAATGCGGAGGCATTGAGCGTATTGGGTAGTCAGGGAATCAAGGTCATTCATATCAGCACCGATTATGTTTTCTCCGGTGAAGCTCATCTGCCGTACCAGGAGACCTCGCCCGTAGCACCGAAAACGGTCTATGGTTCGAGCAAACTGCAGGGAGAAAAACTGCTGCTTGCCGCCTGTCCCGAGGCCGTGATCTTGCGAACGGCATGGCTGTACTCGTCCTTCGGAAACAATTTCGTGAAGACCATGATCAAACTGGGCAGGGAGCGCAAGGAGTTAGGCGTTGTGTACGACCAGATCGGCACCCCCACCTATGCAGCCGATCTCGCCTGGGCGGTGTTCACCGTCATCGAATGTCCCGTATGGCATCCCGGCATCTACCATTTCACCAACGAAGGGGTGTGCTCGTGGTACGACTTCACCCTGATGATCCACGGGATGGCGCGTATCACCACCTGCGCCGTGCATCCGATCCTGTCCAAGGAATATGCCTATAAAACCCCGCGGCCGCACTACAGCGTGCTGGATAAAGCGAAATTCAAAATGACCTACGGCGTCACGATCCCCCACTGGCTCGTAGGACTGAGACGGTGCATGAATATATTGAACAGCCAAACGGCCTGATAAACGAAGAGAAGCCAATGAAAGAGATACTTGATTTCCTGACCGAGCTTCCGGCGAATAACAACCGCGAGTGGTTCACAGAGCACAAAGAGTGGTACCAGCGGTGCTATGCGCGCTTTGTGGAGTTCTCCGCGGAGTACATCCGTCGTCTGGCGGAGATAGAGCCTTCGCTGGCGGTACTACAACCCAAGGATTGCATCTGGCGCATCTACCGCGATGTGCGGTTCAGTCATGACAAGCGCCCGTACAAGGAGTGGTTCGGTTGCTTCCCTGCGGCAGGCGTTCCCGGGCAACCGCGTTCTTGGGGCAAGCACTCCATGCGCGGCGGGTACTATGTACATATCCAGCCCGGACAATGTATGTTCGCAGGTGGCATATGGGATCCGGGAAAGGAACTGCTGACGGCTTTGCGCAAAGAGATAGAAGCCAATTACGAAGAGGTGGAGGATATCATGGCCGCGCCTTCGTGGCAACGCTATTTCGGACAGGATTTTGACACTTTATGGGGTGGACTCAAGAAAGTGCCGGCTGGTTTTGATCCGGAGTTCAAGCACGCCGACTGGCTCAAGCACCGTGCCTACACGTTCAGCACCATGCTGACCGATGACGAGGTGAGCGCGCCGGATTTCATGGATCATATCATCGACATAGCCGCAGCCGCCAAACCGATGAACGATTTTCTCAACTACACTTTTGAGGAATACGGCGAATTCCCCTCGCGTTGCTAAATCGGACATCGTAAATGTCTTGACCTGATAGTTCAATGGATAGAACGGGGCTCTCCTAAAGCTCAGATCCGGGTTCGATTCCCGGTCGGGTCACAAACCAATTCTAATGGCAAAGAAAAAAGTAGCATATTACGTTGTATGGGCAGGTAAAACGCCCGGTATCTATGATAACTGGGAGGACTGCGAAGCGCAAGTGAAAGGTGCGGCGGGAGCCAAATACAAAGGTTTTGCTACGCATGAAGCCGCCGAACAGGCGTTTGCCGAAGGAGCGGAGAGATACATTATCCGGAAGCCCAAAGAAGAGAACCGTCCATTGTCTTCCGGGCGTTCATCAGCGTTACATCCTATCCTGCCGGCTTTAGCTGTGGATGCCGCCTGCAGCGGCAATCCGGGCATGATGGAGTTCCGTGGCGTGATTGCAGACACGGGAACCGAAGTGTTTCATAGAGGGCCCTTTGTTTCCGGCACCAACAATATAGGAGAATTTCTCGCAATAGTACTGGGGCTTGCTTATCTCAAACAGAACAATCTGCCTTGGGCGCTTTACTCAGACAGCCGCACCGCCCTCTCATGGTTGAAAGCCGGAAGATGCAAAACCAATATTGAATGGAACGCCTCCAACCAGGACCTGTTTTTCATGGTTCGCAAAGCGGAAACATGGCTTCACGATAATACCTGGACGACTCCTGTCTATAAATGGGACACGAAAGCATGGGGGGAGATTCCTGCAGATTTTGGGAGAAAATGATAAAAAAAGATAACAAAATCTAATTTTTTATACGAATTATTTTCGTATATAAAAAAAAAGTTGTAATTTTGTAGCCGGAAATGAAAAACACCATAAACATTATCAACATTAATAAACTTAATAAACATTTTTTACAATTATGACAAAAGTAGCAATTAACGGCTTTGGCCGTATTGGTCGTCTGGCTTTCCGTCAGATGTTCGAAGCTGAGGGTTATGAGGTAGTTGCAATCAACGACTTGACCAGCCCGAAAATGTTGGCTCACCTTCTGAAGTACGACACCGCTCAGGGTGGTTTCGCAGGCAAGTTCGGTGAGGGCAAGCACACTGTTGCTTTCAAAGACGCTATCCTCGCAGAGGACGGTAAGACTGTTGTTACTCCGGGTTCGATCATCGTTGACGGCAAGGAGATCACTATCTACGCTAAGCCGAACGCAGCTGAGCTGCCGTGGGGTGAGCTGGGTATCGACGTTGTTCTGGAGTGCACCGGTTTCTATACCAGCAAGGCAAAAGCTGAGGCACATATCCAGGCAGGTGCAAAGAAAGTGGTTATCTCCGCTCCGGCAGGTAACGACCTTCCGACCATCGTTTACAACGTTAACCACAAGACGCTGACTCCGGCTGACAAGGTTATCTCCGCTGCTTCCTGCACCACCAACTGCCTCGCTCCGATGGCAGCTGCTCTGCACAAATACGCTCCGATCCAGAGCGGTATTATGAGCACCATCCACGCTTACACCGGCGACCAGATGATTCTCGACGGTCCGCAACGTAAGGGTGACCTCCGTCGCAGCCGTGCAGGCGCACAGAACATCGTTCCGAACAGCACCGGTGCTGCCAAGGCTATCGGTCTGGTTATTCCGGAACTGAACGGCAAGCTCATCGGTAGCGCACAGCGCGTTCCGACTCCGACCGGCTCGACCACTATCCTGGTTGCAGTTGTTAAGGGCAAAGACATCACCAAAGAGGGTATCAACGCTGCTATGAAGGCTGCTCAGACCGAGTCCTTCGGCTACACCGAGGATGAGATCGTTTCCAGCGATGTTATCGGTATGAAGTTCGGTTCGCTCTTCGATGCAACCCAGACTATGGTGGCTAAGATCGACGAGGAGACCTATCAGGTACAGGTAGTTAGCTGGTACGACAACGAGAACAGCTACACCAGCCAGATGGTTCGTACGATCAAGTACTTGGCAGAACTCTAATTAGTCGAAAGTCGAAAGACAAAAGACAAAAGCAAAAATAGACGTCCGACGGGCGTCTATTTTTTTGTTTCTTTGGTTTGCGGTTGCTCTTTGACCGTAGCCGGTTTTTTGATTTTCTCGAAGGCCTTCAAAAGTGTTGGTACATCGATTTTGGAGGCATCGTAAGTGACTGTGACCGTTTTAGTCTTGAGGTCACAGACGAGGTCCTTCACTCCTTTCTCAAAGGCGATGTTCTTCATCACCTTGTCGCAACAGCCTTGGCAGTGCAGATCACAAGAGAGCACGACGGATTGACGATTGGACGATTTACGATTAGACGATTGATTGTCGATTGCTAAAATTGAACAATTGACCAAAAGCAATAATGCTACAATCAGAAATTTGAAATTTGAAATATTCAATCTCATAATAAACTACCTATCTGATAAACTACAAACGAAATGAACCATGCCAGGAACAGACTGTGGAAGACCGTGAACCATGCCCACGGTTTGCCGGCTTCGCGATGAAGGGTGGCAATCGTCGCCACACAGGGGAAATAGAGCAACACAAAGAGCATGAAGCTGAAAGCTGTGAGCGGCGTAAAACCGGCAGCACTGATGTCTCCGCCATAAAGGATAGCGAGTGTGGAGACAATGGCCTCCTTCGCCGGCAGACCCGTAATCAGACATACGGACATCTTCCAGTCGAAGCCCAGCGGCTCCATCAGCGGCGATACAAACTGGCCGATCGAAGCCAGCCATGAGTTCTCCAGGTCGTTGATATCCTGCGATGGAAAATACTCAAGCGCCCAGATGATGATAGACGCCCATAGGATGACCGTGCAGATCTTCTGCAGATAGTCCGCCACACGCTCCCATATATGTGCCGCCGTGTTGCGGGCCTTCGGCATACGGAACTCCGGTAACTCATTGACCGTGTCGGCCTTGTCCTGACGGAACCATCGGGTGCGTTTCATCACCACCGCAAAGAGCACGGAGAGGCTGATGCCGATGGCATAGAGCGAGATCATGACCAGCGCTTTGTTACGCTCGAAGAACGTATCCACGAACAGCATGTACACCGGCAGACGCGCCGAGCAGGACATGAAGGGCACCATGAGCATTGTCAGCACCCGGTCTTTGGGGTTCTGTATATCCCGCGCCGCCATGATAGCCGGCACGTTGCACCCGAAGCCCATGAGCATCGGCACGAAACTACGGCCGTGCAGCCCCACGCGGTGCATGATCGTATCCATGATATACGCTTCACGCGCCATGTAACCGCTATCCTCCATCAGGCTGATGAAGAAGAAGAGGATGATGATGTTCGGCAGGAAAGCCAGCACCGCCCCCACTCCCTTCAGCACGCCGTCAATGAGCAGGCTGGACCACCATGAAAGTTGAAAGTTGAAAGTTGAAAGTTGAAAGGTTAGCCATTCGGACAGGGTGTCTATGCCTTCTGCAATCCATTCCTGCGGATAAGCGCCGAGCGTGAAGGTGCACCAGAACACGAAATAGAGGATTGCCATCATGATCGGGAAACCCAGCCACGGATTGGTAAGCACTTTATCGATGCGCTCAAGGCGCGTCTGGTGCTTGTCATCCTTGGAGTGCGTGAGCGTCTCTGTCAGTATACCGTGTACGTAGGCGCGGTAGGTGTCCTCATCTTGCTGGTCCCGCAAGTGGTATATAGGGTGTGCCTTGGACACGGGCCGAGACGCCACCTCCTGGAGTATAGACAGACAGTTCGGCAGACCGTAGTTCAGACGCACGGACACCCGGCAGGTCGGCACACCAATCAGCTGCTCCAGTCTGGGGATGTTAAGCGAGTGACCTGTCTCGCGCAACAGGTCATAACGGCCGATGGCAATGACGATCTTCTCATGCTCGTCAATGATATGTGGTGTGAGAAGAAGGGACTCTTCCAAACGGGTCGAGTCCACTACCTGTAGCACCACGTCATAGGCGTGACCATGCAAGTCGTCGGGGTTGTGCACCTCCACGAACTGCGCGTCGTGCCTGCCCTCATCGGCCAACTTCTGCAAGGCCTGCGAAAGGGAACTCTTACCGCTCTGCGCCAGTCCTATGACGGCTATCTTGATCATGTGTTATGCCAGTTGCTCAAATCGACGACAAAATTACTGCTTTTTCGCGATATACACAATCCCCATTTATAGGGATTTTATGATTTGGCACAGCCATTGATAGCAGCGCTCGGTGCTCGGGATGGAGAGACGCTCCTGCGGCGAATGCACGCCGTACATCTGCGGACCGATGGAAACCATGTCGAGGTACGGGTATTTCTCCAGGAACAGACCGCACTCCAGGCCGGCGTGGATAGCCAGCACCTTGGGTTCGTCTTTGTACAGGTCCATATACGCTTTCTTCACCACCTCGAGCAGCGGAGAATTGGGGTTCGGCGCCCAACCGGGATAACCGTCTCCGTGCGTCACTTCGTCACAAGCCATAGCAAGAGCCTGCTCCACCGCCCATTTGAGGTGATGCTTGCTGGCCTCGATAGACGAACGCTGCGAAGTGTTCACTTCGATATAATACTGTTGGCTATTATCCGTTTGCTGGCTCTTCATCTTAATAGACGCCAGATTGGTGCTCGTCTCCACGAGTCCCGGCATCTCCTTGCTCATAGCGATCATGCCGTGCGGGCATTCACACAATGCCATGATAAGGCGGTAAGCCCTGTCGGACGGGATTAGGGTCTGAGGCATGTCACAAGTCTCCAGATCAAGGCGCATATCTTTCTCCACCTCTCCGAACAGCCCTTCCATCTGTGCTACATAGTGGTTCCAGGCAATGCGGATATCTTCTTTGAAGGCCATAGGCAGGGTGATGACGGCTTCCGCCTCACGAGCGATGGCGTTGCGCAGGTTGCCGCCTTGGATGGACGCCAGCCGGATCTCCGTCTGCGGCCATACACGCGCCAGGAACCAGACAATCAGCTGGTTCGCGTTCGCACGCCCTTTGTTGATGTCATCGCCCGAGTGACCGCCCGTCAGTCCGCTGACGGATAAACGAACGGCTATCCGCTGCTGGCAATCGGTTATTGGCTGTGGCTCGTAGTTCATACGGGCGAGAGTGTCGATACCACCGGCACAGCCGATGAAGATCTGACCGTCATCCTCGGAGTCAAGGTTGATGAGACGTTTGCCTTGGAGCATGCCGTCCTGTAGCTTCTCCGCACCGGTCAGGCCGGTCTCTTCGTCCACCGTGAACAGGCACTCAATGGCAGGGTGCTCCAGCTCCTTGTCGGTGATGGCGGCGAGTGCCATGGAAATACCGATACCGTTGTCCGCACCCAGCGTCGTGCCTTTGGCTTTGAGCCATTCGCCGTCCACATAGGTCTCGATGGGGTCGGTCATGAAATCATGCTGCGTGTCTCCGTTCTTCTCGCACACCATGTCCATGTGCGCCTGAAGGATAACGCCCTCGTGGTCCTCGTAACCGGGCGTGGCCGGCACACGCATGATGACGTTCATCGCTTCGTCGGCGATACACTCGATTCCGTGTCCAGCTGCAAAATCCTGCAGCCACTGACTGATCCGTTCCTCATGTTTACTGGGTCTGGGAACACGGCATATCTGAGAAAAGATCTCAAATACATTTTCACATTTTGTCATTTTCATATGGTAACATTTTATTTATTTGCCTATTGAACCGAATATGGAAAAGCACCGCTGGGATTGCCAAAGCGATGATGAACGCTATCCACATACCTTCGGCGCCGAGGTTCATCCGAAAAGCAAGGAACAGCCCCAAGGGCAGTCCGATGAGTATATACGCAAAGACGGCTATGCGCATCGGCACGCGTACGTCCTGTATACCGCGCAACATTGCGGCACCGATGCATTGGAGTCCGTCCGCATACTGGAACGTGCCGGCAATGATAAGCAGCGTCGAAGCGATGGGTACCACTTCCGGATCATCGGTGAAGATATAAGGGAGATAATTGCGTCCGAGAATCATGATTGCCGCCCCGATGGTGTTCATCAGCAGGCATAGGTGGATAGACGCACGACTGGCCATCCGCACGGCCTGCAGATCACCCTTGCCCATCTGGTTGGACACACGGATGGTCGTGGCGGCACCGATACCGAGGGCCAGCATGAACGTGAGTTCCGCCATCTGATTGGCGATGTGATGCGCCGCCAGCGCCTCCTTGCTGATCCAGCCGATGATGACGAAAGAGGCGGTGAAAAGGAACGCCTCGGCGAAAGACTGCAAACCGATCGGTACACCAACCGTCAGCAGATGTTCCACCTCGCGCCGGGTGACCAGCCTATCAAACACAGACAGCAGATAGCGGCGCCAATCGGCCTTGACGAGCATGACCGCAAAAAAGCAGACGGGCATCAGCAGACGGGAGATGAGCGTCGCCCACCCTGCTCCAGCGGCACCCATGGGAGAAACCCCCCAATGGCCGAAGATGAGCACCCAGTTCAAGCCGATGTTAAGCAGATTGCACCCTAAGGTGATCAGCATGGCTACCAGCGTGTTCCCCAAGCCCTCCAAGAACTGACGGAAGAAGCAGAACAGGAGGAACGGGACAATGGAGCACACTATTAATATATAGTACGGGCGCGCGCACGTGACCACCTCCGGCTCCTGGCCAAAGGCATCCAGGAAAGGAATACACGGCGCTAACAGAAGCAGCGAGAACAGGCACATCAGACCGGTATACACCAGTCCGTTGGAAAAGGCGGAAGCAATCTGCTCATGCTTATGGGCGATCTCTTCCCGGATGTTGGCTGTCGGCCATTGGCTATTAGCCATAATCTTCTCCAAGCGGCCGTGCAGTTGTCCCACCAGCGGCGTGACAGCCATCAGCGTACCCATCGAGAAAACCATGACGGTGAAGAAAATGGCATTGGAAAAACTGACCGCCGCCAGATCCGCTGTCCCGTAATGGCCCACCATGATGGAGTCTGCCAGACCGACCAGCGCCGCACCGAACTGAGTGAGCATGACCGGAAGCGCCACCTTCAGGTTGCGTTTGTAATAGGGCAGATATGCAGAAAAACTATACATGCGTCAAAAATCGCTACAAAGTTACAAAAAATAATTGAAAATTGAAAATTGAAAATTGAAAATTTGCATATTTCGTAAAAAAATAGTAACTTTGCGCCATAAAATGAAGACGATTATGCAAAAACATCTGTTTTTACTACTCCTTTTGGCTACCTTATGCAGTTGTGGTCACCGTTCAGTGCAGGTGACGGGTTGTACGACCGAGGCCATTCCCGTAGACGCATCGGCGGACGGTATTCAGGACGCGGCCTACTCGGCACAGTTGGCGCCGGTCAAAGCCGACATGGAGCGCGAGATGAACGTACAGTTGGGTTACGCGCCGGAGGACCTGTGGGTACAGGGACCGGAGTGCCCGATGCTCAACTGGGCGTCTGACGCCTTGTGGGAAGCAGCCAAGAAAGTCTATGACGGCCGTGTGGACATTGCCATCGTCAATATGGGCGGTATGCGCTGCGCCTGGCAGGCGGGGCCCATCACACGGGGAAACGTGTTCGAACTCATGCCGTTTGACAACCGCCTGGTGGTGCTGACGCTCAAAGGAACGGATGTATTGGACTTATGCCAATCGTTCGCCACGTACGGCGGACAGGGCGTAGCCGGAATGCGTGTTAAGACGGTGGACGGCCAACTGGCGGACGTGACAATAGGTGGCAAGCCGGTTGATCCGAAGGCGCTGTACAAAGTGGCCACCAGCGATTATCTGTCCGGCGGAGCCGATCATATGGACGCGCTGGCGCATTATACGGAGTGCTGGAACAGCGACTTGCTGATCCGGGATTTATATGTGGAGGCTGTTCGTGAGCAGGACACCATCCGCGCCGCAGTGGACGGTCGTATGACCATGTATCCATAGTGGGAGGTTGTGCTCCACGTGCCCGACGGGCGCATTGAAAAGAAGGGGGTAGTCGTAGTCTGCGACTGCCTCTTTTATTGTCTCATAGACCGTCTGCTGCATCAACGGGTCATCCTCACAATCGGTGAACTGTCCGACAATGAGTGCCCCCAGACGGGCAAGCACACCGCTCATGCGGAGGTTGCGCATCATGCGGTCGATATGATAATGCCGTTCGCAGATGTCTTCAATCAAAAGCAGAGGCTTTTGATTGGTTATTGGTGATTGGTGATTTGAAATCTGAAATTTGAAATCTGAAATCTGAAATGGTGTTCCTTGCAGGCCGTAGAGGACGGATAGGTTGCCGCCGATGAGCGGCCCCTGTGCGTCACCCGAACGGTTGAGTGGATGGCTGTCCCAACGATAAGAGAGTGTTTCGCCTGCCAGTGCACGGCGCAAGGCCTGGATGGGTTCGCTGTCTTCCGGCAGAGTAGCTATATGCTTGCACATGATGCCATGAAGCGTTGAACATCCATGTATGGCTCCTGCCTGATGCAGCGCGGTGATGTCACTGAACCCGATAACAGGTTTGGTGAGGACCGGCACGCGGTCAATGATACGCTGCAGTCCGTACCCGCCCCGGGAACAGAGGACAGCGTCCACATCCGGGTCATTGAGCGCCTCCACGATATCCGCCAGGCGGTTCTCGTCCGTTCCGGCGAAGCGGCCCCACGCATCATATGCGTGCGCGCCCACGCTTACCTTATACCCCCACGCACGCAAACGCGTAGCAGCCCCGTCGATATACGAGGGGTCTATAACTCCGGAGGGCGATATGATTCTTATTCTTTTTATCATTACGTAATTACGTTATTACGAATAGACTTTATATTCAATCCAGTTGACGAGACGTTTGGGCAGGAGACGGTCGAGGAAACAGAGGATCCGGTAACTGAATCCGCCGACATACTGCGGACGGGGGTTAGGGCTGGTGGCTATATGATAGAAGAGGCGTGCCATCTGCACGGGTGCCATTCCCGCCCGCTCGTCCTTCTCCATGGTCGTGACCGCTTTGCCTGCGCCGCGGTATATATCTTCGCCGGCATTGGACTTATGGCGTGCGTCTGTAAAACCGGTGGATACGTCTCCGGGCATCATGACGGAGACGGAGATGCCGAACTCCCGTACTTCGTTCGCCAGCGCGAGTGCCAGCGCATTGATAGCGGCTTTGGAAGCGGAGTAGAAAGCCTGGTAGGGCACAGCCAGAACAGCCGCCACGGAAGAAGTGTAGATGATCCGTCCGCCTCGTTGCTTGCGTAACTGGGGGAGGACAGCCTGGGTGAACCGCACGGCCCCCATGAAATTGACATCCATCTGATGCTCGGCGTCCCTGATAGCAGTGAACTCGACCGAACCGGAGATGCCGAACCCGGCATTGGAGATGACCACATCAATCCGGTCGGTCTGCGTGAGTACCTCGGTAATAGCGGCTTTGGTGCTCTCTTCGGAGCACACATCGCAGGTCACATGGATAATCTCACCTCGTAGTCCGTCACTCTTCACTGACACCCCGTGCCGGCTAAGTTCAAAAACGCGCCAGCCCCGCTCGGCAAAGAGCGAGGCTGTTGCTTTTCCTATTCCACTGCTACCTCCGGATATGACAAGAGTCTTCATAATTTACGATTGGACGATTTACGATTTAACAATTTATTTACGATTGAGGTCAATTGTACAATTTATTTCAATAAGACAATCATTCGTCCAATCGTCAATTGTCCAATCGTCAATTGTTTTTACATCTTCGGTGCCCCTTCCTTGAGCACTCTGGCGATGATAGTAACGGCTTCGTCAATGACGGGTTCCGTATGGGTGGCCATGAGCGTTGTGCGGAGCAGACACTCGCCTTCCACGCATGCCGGTGCGATGACCGGATTGACATAGACACCTTCGTCAAACATCTTCTTGCCGAAATAGAGCGTATCCAGCGTCTTGTAGGTAAAGATCGGCACGATAGGCGTCGGTGCCTCGATGATCTTCACCCCTGCAGCGATAAGCTGCTTCTGGAAGTACTTGGCTATCTTCATCAGTCGTTCCGGTCTCTCGGGATCAGCGATGAGCTGATGCAGCGCCTCAAGGGCGGTAGCAGCCGAGCAGGGTGTGATGGAGGCGGAGAAGATAAAGGGGCGGCTGACATGGCGGAGCCAGTCGGCCACGCGGTGGCTTGTGAGCATACATCCGCCAATGGACGCCAGCGACTTGGAGAAAGTGAGCATGGTGATGTCCACTTTGTCGGTAAGTCCGAAATGTGCGGCAGTACCTCGTCCGCCGGGGCCGAGCACACCGAAACCGTGCGCATCGTCGACCATCACGCGTGCGTCATATTTCTCCGCCAGCGCACATATCTCCGGCAGCTTGCATATGTCACCGCGCATGGAGAAGACGCCATCGGTGATAATGAGTTTGCCTGCGTTCTCCGGAATGGATCGGAGCTGACGCTCAAGGTCCTGCATGTCCGAGTGACGGTAGCGCAGGACCTTGGCGTAACTCAAGCGGCATGCGTCGTAGATGGAGGCGTGGTTCTCACGGTCGTTCAGGATATAATCATCCTTGCCGCAAATGGCGGAGATGATAGCGAGGTTGGTCTGGAAACCCGTCGAAACGGTCATACACTCCTCGTACCCTGTGAACTCCGCTATCTCACGCTCCAGCTGTAGGTGCAAATCGAGGGTTCCGTTGAGGAACCGGCTGCCACTCACGCCCGTACCGTACTTGTCCAGTGCGGCATGACCGGCTGCGATCACCGCTTCGTTCTCCGTGAAGCCCAGGTAGTTATTGCTACCGAGCATGATGACGCGGTGATTCTCCATTTGCACGATGGGTGCCTGTCGGCTCTCCAGTTCGTGGAAATAGGGGTAGATTCCTAATTTGCGAACTTGTTTGAGAGTCTCAAAATGGTCGCATTTTTCGAATAAATCCATAATTATAAGAATACAGAGCACAGACCGCTCGCTTTGCTCACTGACAGATCACAGACTTATTATGCTTCAACATGAGTAATCACAGACTTATTATGCTTCAACATGAGTAATTTGGTCTGTGTTCTGTATTCTGTCAGGCGGAGCCGGTCTGTATTCCAATTAAAGTACATTCAGTTCTTTCAAGATAGCAGTTGTCTTGCGAACGGCAGCCTCGGACTCATGCAGTTTGGCACGCTCAGCCTCGCTGATGTTGAGTTCCAGGATCTTCTCGATACCGTTCTTGCCGATGATACAGGGCACACCGATGGTGATGTCCTTCATGCCGTACTCGCCTTCGAGAGCCGCGGAGCAGGGGATCATCTTCTTCTGGTCCTTGATGATGGCCTCAGCCACGGAAGCAGCGGCAGCGCCGGGAGCCATCCATGCGCTGGTACCCAGCAGACCGGTCAGCGTAGCGCCGCCTACCATGGTCGACTTAACCACGTTCTCCAGTTCCTCTTCGCTCAGGAACTCGCGAACGTTGATACCCTTATAGGTTGTAAAGCTGGTCAGAGGGATCATGGTGGTGTCACCGTGACCGCCGATAACGAAACCGTCCACGTCGTTGGCGTTGCACTTGAGTGCCTGGCTGAGGAAGTATTTGAGACGCGCACTATCCAGCGCACCACCCATACCGATGACGCGGTTACGCGGCAACTTGAGCGCATGGAGCGTCAGATAAGCCATGGTGTCCATCGGGTTGGAAACAACAACAAGGATAGCGTTGGGGCTGTACTTGAGCACCTGGTCGCAGACGCTCTTCACGATGCCGGCATTAACGCCGATGAGCTCCTCACGGGTCATACCCGGTTTACGGGGCAGACCGGAAGTGATGATAACCACGTCCGAACCGGCGGTGCGGCTGTAGTCATTGGTAACACCCTCTACAACCGTGTCGAAGCCCATGAGCTGGGCGGTTTGCATGATATCCATGGCCTTGCCTTCTGCAAAACCCTCTTTGATATCAATCAGACATACTTCGTTGGCAACCTCATTAACGGCCAACACATTTGCGCACGTAGCACCTACGTTTCCTGCGCCTACTACAGTAACTTTAGACATGATAGTATATATATTTAAAATTTAACAACGTTCGTTTGAAGTTTTACTTTTAGTAAAAAGCGTGCAAAGGTACAAAAAAAAAATGACGTGAGCAAATTTTCACGTCATTTTTTTATAAATTTCTTGATTTTAGTACATTTGTACTATTCTTCTTATACGTTCTGTTCCAACTACGCAATGAAGTTGAAAGTTGAAAGTTCTTAGCCCCAAGGGGCACGATTATTTGACGATGTCAAATCTTGAAAGTTGAAAGAAGCCGTCTAGTAGATAGACCGGTCTGCGGCCTAAAAGAGTAAAGACCGTTCACTGCGTTCACTAAAAGAATAAAGACCAAACGGCTACGACTACACAATGCATTTTAGTCTATTGTCCTTGAGCGAAGCGGTCTTTGAGCGAAGCGGTCTTTGAGGCCTCCGGCCGGTCTACAAAAAAAGTGTCCAGAAGGACACTTTTTTTGGAGCTTAGCTCTGCGGGTGCTGAGCGTCGTACGTCTCACCGCATACCTTCCAGAGGTATGCCTTGAAGGTGGTACAACCTCCGGCCTCGTTTTTCTGCGCAAGGAAGGCAGCCTGATCGGCCGAGATGGTCGAGAGGTTGTTCTGACGCGTCTTGACGGCAGCTGCTACAGAGGAGAAGCGTGCGCGAGCACGTTGCTCGTTTGCAGACAGCGGGGTCGTACGCTCGTAGGTGTTACCCTTGCGAATGTAGATGCGCGTGCAGTTGGGGTTCGTGGTGGCAGCCACACGGTGCGTACCGATGAGGTAGTCACCATGGTTGT